>Ga0102589_1000093_pt1 | contig 251189 bp, 228 predicted proteins | sample AraplaMF_Col_mLB_FD_76858 | JGI IMG/M metagenome (GOLD analysis project Ga0102589, IMG submission 76858) | Arabidopsis root microbial communities from the University of North Carolina, USA - plate scrape MF_Col_mLB | ecosystem: Host-associated > Plants > Roots > Endosphere | place: USA... | reverse complement strand
GGCGGTTCGTCTGGCGGCGCTGGCGGCTCGAAGGCCGAAACGGAAGGTGGCGGCAAGGTCGCGCCAAACAGTGCACCTGGTACACCCGCAACGCCGGCACACTTCCTGACGCCTCGGCTTGGGCGCACGGACGAAAACTAGATGGGGGTCGGTTCAGGTTGAGGGCGAAATGACACCATAAGCCGACTGACGGGTCTGACGTGCAAAGTTATGGGAGTGGACGCCGACTGGCGTGACGATTTCAATGCCTTGATGCCGCCGTTCGGACAGGAAGATGAGGGCTAGCGAATACAGTCCGCTGCCACCGCGAGTTCGTAGGCTGCCGCACGTCGGTAACCCGGATCAAAATCTCGTCGTTGATTTCCCGTTGCTTGATCTTCGTACCAGAATTATTTCTGAATCACGTGTGTTCCAAAAGGCTCAGATGGTGAGCCTCTATCCGTCCGGATCGATCGTTATAGCGAGCTTGGAACAGCTTAAATGGCTCGGTCACCGTTCTGCTCTTAAGCTTCTTATCGAGGATACGCATGATCCGCACTTTGTCTGATAGACTAGTGTTGATTCCGAAAATGACGCCGTCAAGTGTGTCGTAGTCAAACGAGAAGGAACGACTATCGTTCGAATCGTGGATGCCTAGAGTATCTGAGATCACGATCCGCAATTCTTCCTCATGCTGCCAGTCTGGGAGTTTGCGCAAGAGAGGCGGCATAAAGTTCTCCCAATAACTGTTTCGCCACGCTTCCTGTCTTTCCGCGTTGAGATGTTCGGCAAAGGAGGATGTGTTGCCGTCGTCATCACGAAACCAGTTGCGCAGTGTCGAGTCCAAAGGCAGGCGACCAATGTTCGTGAAAAATTCGATCCTCTGCTCATTTTTGGTGTAGCTAACTCGATCTAATGGCAGGTCTAGGTTGCCTCGAAATATGCCTCCAGTTCCAAAACCGCTTGGCCCTCTCAAGCGGAGTGTTGCTCTGCCACTTGTTTCCTGTTTTCGGAAAACAAGACAGCAGCCGCGATGATTTCCAGCGTAGTAGCTCCACATCGCTGCATTATCGTGCCGGGCTGAAAAACAAGCCACATACCATGGTGGATAAACAAGCTTCAGAAGGCTGTTGAGGTATTCTGAAGTAAACTCGAAATACAGGCTTTCGCGTTTCGGCTTTAAGACGTCAGCATGCTGCGTGGCCGACAAAAGCGTCATTTGTTCAGCCATGTGTTGTTGAATTTCATATAATACATCAACGCCATCGGCTGTAAGTTGGTCTTGGACTTGCGGATTTGTTGTCTGAAGAAGTCGCAGAACGTTGACCAAGCCGGATGGGTCACGTGTATTCCCTTTCGCAGGGCGGGCCAAGTCTCGTTTGGCGAAAACCATATGGATCGTGAAAAGCCAATCGATATGGACCGTGCGGAGCAATTGCTGCAATTCTGAGAAACTAATGTCGCGTTCTGCACTTGCGAGAAGATCGTGTAGAGCAGCGTGAAGATCACTGGCTTCGACCGCCGCGATGCAAGCTTCGCAAAGCGATCTCGCTTCAGGCGTTGGGAAGTTTTCCAGCGACTGAAAGACCGAAACCGTATTGGGTGCCAAGCGCTCTGAATCTTCCGTCACGAGCGCTTCGAAGAACCGATTGTGCATGCAAATGATGTAATGTCGCAAGAGATTCCGCCACATGATGCGATCACCACGCCAAACGACCTGCCGCAGACCCTCCATAGGGTCATTAAGACATTCAGGTGGCGCGAAATAAACCGTCTGGCGCTCAAGTTCTTCTCGCTTGCCAAGCAGCGCATCAATTGAGCGATATCTGAAAATGGCGTTTTCGAAGTGCGAATCTGAAGTCATTTGGACAGCTTATCACGCCGTTCTCCCGCCTTGCAGGTCTGCTTTCGTAATTCGCAAGTCCACGTTAATGGGGGAATGGGGACTCGAAGCCGACCTTGCCCAAGCGCATCTAACATCCATGTTCGCTTCGGGCCGATAGCGGACTTCGCTCGTTAGAGTGTCATTTCGCTCTAAGCCCGAACAAATCCCTAAATAACTAATCGTCGGCGCAACGCGTCGACCTTTCCTGTCTGGTCGCATCGCGTGACTTGGCAAAGCCCGGCCCCGCCGGGCGATCGAACCACAAGGTTCAATCCTTCCCCTCGCCTTCGGGCAACCTTCATCACAATCGGAGTTATCCTAATGGATGCGACAACGTTCTTTGCATACGCGAGGCGCGCGCCTTTTGGCGGCCGTCTTTCGCAGGGCCAGATCGATGGCATGAGTGCACTTTTCCGGTGCTGGAACTCTCACAAAATTCCCGCTCCGGATAAACGCCACCTCGCCTACATTATGGCGTCGGTGTTTCACGAAACGGGTGGCCGGATGGTGCCCGTGCGCGAAACCTTCGCCTCGACCGACGCCGGCGCAATCGCTGCTTTGGACAAGGCACATAAAGCCGGCCGGTTGGGACAGGTCAGCAAGCCGTACTGGCGCAAAGGCGCGAACGGTAAAGCCTACTTCGGCCGGGGCGATATCCAGCTCACCCACCAAGAAAACTACAAGACGCTCGGCGAGCGGCTCGACGTTGACCTGGTTGGCAATCCATCTCTCGCCCTCGATCTCGATATCAGCGCCGAGATTGCCATCGTGGGCATGCTCGAAGGCCTGTTTACCGGCAAGAAGCTGACGGACTATTTCAATCTCAAGAAGGATGATCCGGTCGGCGCACGCGCGGTCGTTAACGGCCGGGACAAGGCAAAGCTGATCGCCGGTTATTACAAATCCTTCCTCGACGCCTTGGAAGCGGCGACCCTCGCCTATTATCAGGGCCAGCCGGACGATGTTGCCGAGCGCGATGCCCAGCCGGACAACGTGCCGGCCATGAAAAGCAAGTCGCTCTTGACGATCATCGGCAGCTTCCTCGGCGCAATCGGCCTCGGCGCGGCGGACGATCTAAAGGGCGTTGTTGAAAGCGGCGCAACCCTGTTCGGCGCGATCTCCAATCCGTGGGCCTTCGGTAGCCTAGTCTTTGCCACAACCGGAGCCGTGGTTCTGACGTGGCTTGTCGGTTCCGGCCGGATCACGATCAACCGGAGCGCCGCGCCGTAATGTTCGGTCTGGATGCCGGATGGCTGAAAATGGCGGCTGGGGGGCTTTTCTGCGCGTTCGCCCTCGCCGCCGGCTCCTATCACCTCGGAAAGCACGAAGGGCGCTCCATCGAGCGCGCAGAGGGCGAGGCGAAGGCCGCAAAAAACGCGCTCCAACGCATCACCAACATGGAGAAAAACAATGCATCGTTCCGCGATCTTTCGCCTCACCATCGTTGCCTCGCTCTTATGCGCTCTAGCAGGTTGCCTGACAGCGCCTGCGACGACTGAAGGCAGCGGATATCAGATTACGCGCTTTTCAAGTGCAAAGGCGGCCCGGCTGGCTTCGCAGGATGCAACGGCTGGCCCTGCCATCCACTCAAACAACCAGCAGTGCATGAAAGACCCTGCCTGCCGCAAATAGAAATCGTAAGGCTTCAAGGAAGCGAAGGGGCTGAAGGTGGACAAGTTCAACTCGTTCAACGAAATGCTGACCGCATGGGGCGGCGGGGCATTCACAACTATCATTGGTGCACTTGCCGGCCGCTTCATGTGGCACGGCAACGAAGCCAGAAAGGGCAACAGGAAGTTTTTCGGGCGCGAGCTGCTTTGGGAATTTCCGGTGGCCGTGGGTATGGCGCTGATCGGTGAAGGCGTTGCCTCATACCTCGACATGAGCCAGCCCGCATCAACCGGGCTTATTGCCGCGCTCGCCTATCTCGGCCCGCGCGGAACGGAAGTTCTCTTCCAGCGCTGGTTTAGCAAAAAGGTCGCCTGACCTTGCGAAAAACAACGGGCCGGTTGGTCTTCTATCCTGCCCGTTTCTTTGACCACCTCGGAAGCCCTATCCCACGGTATAGGACCGCACGATTTGGAGCTCAGAGCTGACCAGCCGCTACTTTTGTAACGCGAACCTAGCCGCTAATATTAACCAATCCTAACTGACCTTGCCACGCCATTACACAGGTCCAGTGCGCGCGCTGGTCTGAAATGAGCCGGCATGCGCCCCGCCGTGCAATAATGTCATCAACGGTCATCGACCGTCCACGTTACTCCTCTTCTCCCTGAATCCGGCGGGGCGGAAGCGTTGCGGGATCAATCCGTTTGGCCTCTATCGCTTCCAAAGCGGGGAGAACTTTCATCTTTGTTTGATGGGCTAGATATTCGGGCAAGGACAACGGGCCAACAGCTTCGCCCAGAGCAGGGATCGAGAGCCAGACTATTCCGTCTCTAACTTTCTCGTCGAGGCCGACAACAAGCGCCGCGTCGTTCGAAATCAATATCGTCATGATCTTTCCTATCGGAGTAACGACACTTAAGAAAAGGGCTTCGTCGACCGCGATGACCAGAAGGACCCAAGCTCCAGACCACGCCAATTGCTCCGCGATTTTCTCCATCGGGGAGGGTTGCAAGTAGCCAGTCCCTCTAATTTCACTGCTTTTCCGCTTCGTTGCGTCAGCTTCACGAAACGCAAACCGAAGTTGTTGGCCGTACTCGGTTTCTAAAAATGGCCGGCCAAGCAGCTTGTATCCGATCGATAGAGCGAGTTTGGCAAGAAAGCGACTTCCCAGATCGTAGGGCACGCTAAATGAGGCCTTGATGTCCTCTCGCTTGTTAGTCTTCTCAATAAACGCTTTTATGACTTTCAAATCATCGCCTTGCACGGGGTCATTCGGATCTGGATCTTCGAAAGCCGTCCAACCCTTCGGCACCTTAGCATTCGCAAGATATCTTGCGCCCTTGAAATGATGCTTAAAGGACGCGAGAGCGACCGACGTCCAGAATTGATCCTCTGATCTCAGTAGTATGTAGGCTCGGCCCCATCTAGATTTCTTGGAGCCTTTTCGAGGATCGCCGCCGACATATGAAGCCCAAAGTGCCTCTTTGTCGGCAGATCTAAAATGCAAAATCTGCTCACCGCAGGGCCCAATCCAAAATTCGACCACTTCACCTAGCTGGGTCTCAAAGTCGGACAAGATACCCATGTACTGCAGCGGAAACGCACCCTTGGTGGGACTGGAAAGAGAAAGATACTCGCGCGCGCCGTGCGCACGTTCGCTCGCACCCATCCAGCTTTTTATGAAGGCACCATCTACGAACACGCCCGACATACTATTGCACTTCTGGCAAATCTCGTCGCTCTTCCAGAAATCCTCCAGAAAATCACCCCCAAGCGCGTCGGGCCAGATGTGCTCGAGCGAAAATTCCTCGTCGGGCTTATCCAGCCCACAGTATGCGCAGAATTTGTCAGCCATTTTTCTCCTCAAACACCTTAATATCGGGCGAGCATCATCCGTTCCGACGACACCGAAAGCACAGGTGAGCTTCTACTTAGCGCTAATTACCCTTCTGAGCCGCGTCCTTAAAATCATCGCCGAAATTTACTTCAACCATGCGTGGCGGGAAAACGCCGTCAAGCTCGTTTATGTCGTGCACGCTCCGAAATCCAAATGGACTCGCCAACAGCAGACCGTCAGGACTTGCTCCATTGGCGTCGTGCATCTTCTTAGTATCGATTTCTGTCAGCAGAAAGTAGCGCGAAGCTGCATCCAAAGGGACAACATGCGGTTCGTAGCCAGCATCCTCAATCTGCTTGATCACCGCCTCGTCTATCGGGTTATCGGGTCTTGGAAACACCGCTAAGACCTTCCCGCCGAGCCGAGCCGTGATCTCAACCTGGCGAAGGTACTCGGGAGTAATTTCCGGCCCTGGCGATGAGCTACTGATTGAAAAGGTGCCTCGCTCTAAATCAGCAAAAATCGTGTGCTTCATCGGGAAGTTGAGGCTGAACTTTCCGATAATTTCTCGTGCGGGATTGAAAGATGCTATCGCTGCACGATTATGATGCTGGAGTATCTCGAAGAATCCGACGCCGGCAGTTATGGCGGCTCCGACGTCGTCAAAACTCAGAAGCTTCGCACACCCACCATTACGCTTTCTCAGGCGGAGGCCGTCCGCCCAGATCACATAATCTGCATGGGAGATACCGTTGCGGATTTCATCGTTGAACACGCACTCAAGGAGGCCCGCAAGCCTAGTCATCCCGATCTTTGCCGCCTTCGAAGCCAGATCCCTAAATGTAGCGTTTGCGTTTGGAGTGATGATGCGTTTGTCGGTCTTACGAACTCGAACGATGTCCTTGAATGGCCAAAGATTGTAAGGCTGGCTCGTGACCACGCCCATGACGTTTTTCAACGATTCATAAACACCTCCAGCCTCTGACAATTGGCAGTATAGCATCAGCGCTATGCGCATTTCTGCTACGGAGCGAGGATCGGTTCTTACGGTGTATGATTTTAGTTCGTCGAATACTTGGTGTGCGGTGATCTTTGTATTCCAACCAGCATCCTGCATACCCCGGAACTCGCCGCCGAGAGACGCGGCGAAATCCAGCTCGTTCATCTGGCGCGCAAAGCCATAAAGTCTCGAAAGCTCTGTCGATAGTGCAATGAAAAAATCCTCAGTTCCTGGCTTCATAGACTGCTCTGACTTCAATTCCCGAGGTTAGACGTGAAACAGCGGCGGTACTCAACTCGGTCCCAAGCTGCAACGGCGCGCGCATATTGGCGCGCGGCGTCTTTGTGCGCCCTCCTGAACGTAAGAGCTGATGCCAGCCACTGGAGCTAAGTGTCGATCCTAAATTCAGTGCGCTGGCGTGCAACTGCGAAGCGCTTCTAAAATACGAGCCTCGAGATTACGTAATAGAGGACCATTCGCAGCCACAGCATGCTCAAACAGTGACAGTGCACTGTGCTTCGGTTTTCGATGCGAGGCGTTGAGTTTTCTTACATACAAAGCAAGATACGATTTGCCGCGAAGAAGTTTTTCAGGCTCAGCACTGATTAATGAATGAATCGATGATGGACGGCCCGGAGTGTCGAAGACGGTCTGCAAAGCCGCGTCATCGATGCGTTGATCGATGACCTCATTAACATGCGTAGAGATACTTATAGCATCGTTTCCAAGTTTCTCCGCAACTCGATAAGAGAACCATTTTTTAAAGTAATCGAACTCGACGTCGAACTCGGCTTTCTCCGCACTCTTCAAAAGATTATACAGATTATAGTCTCTGAATAAATCGCTTTCGATCGAATAACCATCTGTCGTCACGACCCTTTGCGACTGATACTCGGTGGGAATTCCATTAAACACCCAAAAATCTTGATCGCAAACAAATATACAGCGACCATACGACGCATCATCCAAAAGAGCATCATGTATCTTTAGAACGTTGTCACGGCCGCCTGCCGAAATGATTAATGCCAATTTATTCAGCTCTACGTCTGCAATCTCCTCCAGATTTCTATATGCTATTACGTCATCTCGGCCTTCGATAATTATATTCAGAACCGAAGATTTCCTAATCGTGGCAACAAGCTCGTCCACTGAAAATTCTGTTTTGCTCACGCCTTTCAATCCTCGGCCAAGTTGTCGCCGCGATCATGGCTTCCATCAATACTGATTTCCTTATCAGGGTACTTCGAGTAGATGAAAGGGGAATGGGTGGCGATAATGAACTGATTGCCAGACTTTTGCTTAAGTAGCGTCGGGAATATCAATCGCTGCCAGTCCGCATGTAGACTAAGCTCTGGCTCGTCGATGAAAGCAATCGTGTTTCGATTGAAGGCATTATAACAGAGAAAGCTGAGCATTTGCTTCTCGCCAGCTGAAAGAGAATCAGAGTTTATCGCACTAGCAGCGTCTCCAAAGCTCAGTCTGGTGCCGAAGCGTATTCCAGAATGCTTAAAGAACTGCGAGATAAGACGTTGTATTGCCTCCATGGGCGCCATTATGTTGTTTCGTTTACTTTCCATTTCCTCGATCTGTTTATGGATCGAATCAATTACTTGATTAGCATTTTCGATAGCTTCTGCTTCCCCCTCCGAGACTCCCGGTGGATGGACTTTGTAGCTTCTGATAACGTTGATTATATCATTCGAGACGGTCTGCTGAAGGCGATTGGATTCTTCTGATAGCTCTGCATAATTCTTCAGCAGCATACTTTCGATGTCGATGGTTGAGATAGACGTCACGAAAGAGTGCCGATCGCTTGACATCTTTCGAGATAAGCCGCTCATGGCATCTTCGAGTTGCCTTGACGGTCCACTGGTTGGAACGAACCCAAATCCTGAGCGAGCCTTTGTTCCTCCCATCGAAAAACCGCCCTCGATTCGACGAAACGTCGGAAAAAAAAGACTTGAGCCGACAGGGCTCAAAAGCTCGCCCAAAACATCGCGCGCGTCTCTCAAAACCTCCTCATCGCCATACTCATCTTCGATCAGAACGCGGTTCCCCTCAGGGTCGACATATTCTGCGCGGCAAGTAGACGCGTTTACTCGGAGAACGGTGCATTTATACATTGAGGTACTGACGTAAATCCTGTCAAACTCAATTTCTGTACAGGCTTGGTGAATATTTCCGCTTAGGATATACCAAATGAGTTTCAGGAAGGTTGTCTTCCCGGCCCCGTTTCGGCCGGTGATGATATTTAGGTCGTCGTTGAAATCGGCGCTAATGACACCGCTACGACCTAAAAGGCCTTCAATTTTAACCTGTAATAACTTCATGATTCCTCGCCTGATTGCGCGCTATTACAACCGAAGTCGAGACGATATACAACCGGGTCGCCAAGTTATTTTTGATGGCAATCGTTCCATTCTGACATCACCCACCGCGCGCGCCGGCAATTCCGGCATCAAGCCGGCGGATGCCAGCGACAGGGCCATGCAGCGGCTATTGCTTCTAATCGGCTCTAGATCTGGTTGTATCTTGCCTCTATACGATATTGCTTGTAGACCCGATTAGAGTTTTGTCTTATGCGAAGCAGCCGTTCCGCCTTAGAGGAGCTTAACGCTAGAATGACCATGCTTCCTGTAAGTTTGCAAAACGAGCCCCTGCTTGATGCGACTTTCGAATTGCGCTTTGACAGCGATAGTCCGTTGTCTGAAGTTTTGCCGGGTATGTTTTTTGCTGCGTACGGGTCAAAGCCAAAGATAATGCGGCTACCCACAGCTGATATTCCGCAGCCGCTGAGAGCGTCTGACCCAAATCTAGCATACGTGCCGATCACGCGACTAGAAACCGAAGAATTCTATCTTTCTATCGGGGACAGAACCTTGGCGATAAGCTGCAAGCTTCCTTACCCGAAATGGCCAGCATTCAAGTCATTCATAATCGACGCATGTGAAAAAATCTCAGCAATGGGAATGGAAGTACGTGTGAACCGTTATTCGATTAAATATGTGAACCTAATGCAGGGTGGCACGACGGCTGAGCAGGTTAAGAAGATCAAAATGGCGATGTGTGTAGGCAACATAGACTACACAGATGCAAATTTTTCATTGCAGCTCCAAGTCGCGGAGGGATCTACCCTTCATATGGTATCAGTGATGACTGGCGCAGTTGCAAATCTGCCTGACAACACCCAAGTATCTGGTACAATCTTGGATATTGATTCGATTGAGCACGTCGCCAGCGTTGCATTTAGCGATTTTGTAAGTGACTTGAGTGATAAGATCGAAAAATTGAGACTGGCGAACAAAGAGAAGTTCTTTAGCTCGCTTGAGCCAAAAGCGGTTGAGGAGATGGGGCCGGTATATGGTTGATATAACCAAAGCATTTTTGTCGACGTCTACGGCTGGCGCAATTGTAATCGCCTCCCTTGGTTCTACTGCGGCTGTGGCGTCGCCGTCTTGGCCGGAAATCGCTCAGCACAGATACAACCTTAAATTTCCTTCGCGGACTTACAGTGCAATTGTTCGAGGCGAAGCCGTGATGACTAATCCTGTCGAAGCATTTGCGTCCAAAGTTCAGAACATTTTCGCTGAGTTCGCTGTCGAGCAAGTTTCTTTGGGTGAAGAATTCGAAGCTGCTATCTTCAGCGACGTCGAAAGCCTCTACGAGCTGTAACCGGCGATGACAGTGTCCACAGAGGCCCTTCAACAACAAATTCCCTACTACCTCACGTCAGAGCCCGAGCAAAAAGAATTTTTGTCGTCTTTGTCGTCGTTGACCTCGGGAGCTAAGCACGGGTATTTCCTTTCCTCATCTTTTGATCCCTATAAAGAGGAAATGTTGCAGGGTGATGGATGGAGAGGGTTCCAGGTATTTTCCTTCAGTAATGGCACAAAGTTACCTATTCGCGGGATAGTGCTTTCAAACTCCTGCGACATATCGGCGGATAACGTCCGGGCCCTCCCGCCAAAGGTCGTCTTCGCTCCGTTGGTCAAACTCGCGAGCATCGAGGCAAAGTTTGCGGCTGCGGGTCTGCACGAAGCTCAAATCGTCGATAAAGTGGCTGCGATCCGAGCCCAGAAAGCGTCCAGCCTGTTTTACTTGCCTGCGGATGGCCCGCTTGATGAAGAGTACGTCGTTATTTTGGACGACGTGCACTCGATGCCCTCGAATGTTTTTCTTGAGGATACGAGCAAGAACAAACTTTTTACCCTCTCTATGGCTGGGTTCTATTTGTTCGTATTCAAGCTGTCTGTCCACTTCTGTCGCTTGCAGGAAAACGTCAAACGCGTTGATGCAGCGCCAGCAGCGGTGTCGGCATGATGGCCTCTTGCTGACAGTGCTGCAGTAAGTATTCTAAGCCTCGGACGCGTTTGCTTTTCCGTCTTCAACTGAAATAGTAATATGATTCGAAGTAGTTGTTTTTGAACTGTTCACATACGATTTCATGGCTTTGAACATTTCGATTCGCCATGTCCCGAGGCTTACTATCTCGTCATCGTGTCGTCTGCTGTGAACAGAACGCACTCCCGCTACCATTTTTATAATTTCGACTTTCTGTTTGAGCATTGTATTCAACAACAATGCTGTCGGAATTTTGACTATACCCGGTGGCGGTGTTTTGCAAATTTGACGCGCGAAATTGGAAAATCATCCGATTGCAATAGGCGTGTCAAAGCCGGAAAAAAGGAATGCTGTTTGGCATCCACGATGTGTTCCTGCCATTCGATTACCCGAAGGAATGGCTCAATCGATTCTATAATGAGCAGTATTTGTTGCTGGCCTACATCCACGGTGGCATGGGCGGCGGATCTATTGAACTACCAGTTTTCCACGTGCGCGTCTGGTGAAGCCTCAAAACTTATCGGCAAAAGCCTCGGTACACATATGGGAATCGGCGGCGGCGCGTTTTGGATGCGCCGCTAGGCAACGCCATGCGTTTCACAGCCGGAACGCCACCGGCTGTTTCCACCCCCAGACGATACTGGTTAGATCCCCAGTGGTGCCGCCCGCCTGAACAGCCGCGGACGCCGCTTCCATCGACGACTGGCAAGCTTTCGCGTTAAGGATGTTGCTCCAATTATTATTCTGCCACCAATCTCCTCCCCAATGTCTCACTACAAGTTCTTTTAGGTGATTCTTATAAAAGACATTACTCATTCAATCTGGTAGGGCAGCGCTTTGCAGCGTACACCACCGGTAATGTAGAATGTTGAACGAAAGAATCGTTATATCTGGGGATTTGACCCGGGTAGACGAGAACATGGCGCCACATCAGGCAGGCAATATCGCTTGGTTTTCACGTATTTTCACGCCGGTTCTTGAGAGCCTCGGATATAGCGTTGACACCATCGGCGCAGGGAAAGAAGATTTCCCCCTAGAGCGTCTTCTTCAATCGATTTACGATCCGACGGTCGGCCTCCTCAGAGATCAATGGGCTGCGTCTTACGATAATGGGCTGCCGCCACGCGTAGCCAGGGAACTGATTGAAGCGCTGGGGGCAGCAACATTTCTTTTGTTTGAAGCTCCGCCATCGATGATGGCAGCTTTGGATGCCGCGGGTCATGTCTATCTAAATTTTCGAGTACATCCGATCCGCTTCGCCTCCGATCTCGTTTTCGCAATCAAGACGAACGACAAAGGTATTGCGCGAAGATTGAAACGCTTCGCTATGGAAAGCGATTTCGTGAAGCGAGAGGTGGAACTCTGTCGTAAGCGATGGGAAAACGGGAAAAGCGACGTGCCCCGCAAATCGACCCTGTTTATGGCTCAGACCTTCGAAGATGCCAGCTTGATCGAGAGCGGAAAATTTCTGAGAATTAATGATTTCGCCGAAAAATTGAGAGACATTGTACGGGCTGAGGATCCAATCTTTTATAAGAGGCATCCTCTGGAGCGCAATCAAGCGTCTTTCGATTTTTGGAATGAACTATTCCCCCGCACCGTAGAGATATCAGCAGATGTCTCGACATATGAATTGTTCTGCAAAAGCGATGACCTGAGAATTGTTACAATATCTTCCGGATCTGCTTATGAAGCGACTCTTTTTGGTCACTCCGCTTCATACCTTTCCCCTCGCAATTGGGGAGCTGAATATTACTCGGACTACATCCCCATATCCCACGAATACTGGTATAGTGCGTTCTGGAGAGACATTTTGACTGAGCCCGGAATCATCCGATCCGCAATACAATATGCCGTTCCACGGAGGCGGAAGCGAGATGAATTGCCCTTTGTGGAGGGTAGGCTTCGAACTCTCATCAATGTGGAATGGTCTAAGCGGTAAGAGTGCGGGCACAGACCTCTTGCGTCACAGCGGCATTCCAAAGATGCAAAAAATCGTTGATGCAAAGTCAATTTATTCGCTGTCGGCGCAGACGTCCATTACCGCAGACCAGCTGCTTGGCATCCTTCCTGACGGCTTGGAAGATGATCCCGATTCTCCCGGGCTATTGCTTCGACGAAGGCCTTGGACGCAACTGAAATGTATGCTCGGGCCCGGGAAACGCGCCGGAACGAACCTCATCGGCGTAAGTTGCCGCTGCTTCTGAGGCGGTTGATCCGAGATCGGCATATCGTTTTACAAATTTCGGTTTGAAGTCGGAAAACAAGCCGAGCATGTCGTCCGAGACCAGAACCTGACCGTCGCATGCGGGGGAGGCGCCGATGCCGATTGTCGGTGCGGCGAGTTTTTCGGTCAGTTCGCGCGCCAGAGGTTCGACCGTGCCTTCGATCACGATGGCGAAGGCGCCTGCCTGGTCTATGGCAATGGCATCGCGCCAGATTTTCTGGGTTTCGGCATCCGAGTGTCCGAGCGAACGGAACCCGCCTGCGGTGTGGACCTGTTGCGGCATCAGCCCGACGTGGCCAAACACCGGGATGCCACGCGCCACCAGAAAGGCGACGGTTTCGGCCATTTCCTCGCCGCCCTCCAGTTTCACGCCGTCGCAACCGGTTTCCTGCATCAGCCGCACGGCGTTGCGGAAAGCCTGTTCCTTGGATTCCTGATAGGTGCCGAAGGGAAGATCGACGATGACGCAGGCATTTTCGACGCCGCGCATGACGGCGCGTCCGTGGGCGATCATCATGTCCATCGTAACGCCGACAGTCGTATCCATACCGTAAAGCACCATGCCGAGGGAATCGCCCACCAGCAGCAGATCACAGTGCGGGTCGAGCAGACGTGCAATCGGGGTCGTGTAGGCGGTCAGGCACACAATCCGTGCTTCACCTTTCATCTGCTGAATGGAAGCCGTCGTCAGCCGCTTGTGTTTCGCATGGGCGCTCATGGTGCTGCCTCCGGTTGATCGGCCCGGACGCGCCCGAGGACGCGATTGTCGAGAAGCCGCGTGCTGCCGACACGCACGAAAAGCGCAACCAGAACAGGCCCGGCCTGAACGGAGGTCACGGGTGCAAGCGTATCTGGAGCGCGCACCGCAACGACCTCTGCCTGCGCAAGCGGCTCGATAGCAATGAATTTTTCTATGGCCGCTTCGAATGCGGCTGGGTCGTCCAAACCTTCGTCATAAAGCCGTTCCGCTTCGGCGAGCGCGCGTGGCACGATGACGGCGGCGGCCCGCTCCGTGGGGCTGAGATAGACATTGCGTGAGGAACAGGCGAGCCCGTCAGCCTCCCGCACGGTGGCAACGGGCACGACCCTGACCGGCTGGGCGAGGTCTTCGACCATGCGGCGGATCAATGCCACCTGCTGATAGTCCTTCTCACCGAAATAGGCGGCGTCCGGCTGAACGAGATTGAAAAGCTTGGTCACCACAGTCGCAACGCCCGCGAAATGGCCGGGGCGTACAGCACCTTCCAGCTGACTGCCAAGTTCCGGCACGTCAACAACTGTGGCCATGGGACGTGGATACATTTCGCTCACATCCGGGGCAAAGAGAATATCCACCCCAGCCCGTTCCAGTAGCTCCCGGTCTCGCTCGAGATTTCTTGGGTAGCGTGCCAGGTCCTCATTCGCGCCGAATTGCAGTGGATTAACGAAAATCGAGGTGACGGTGGCGTCGTTTTCCGCCTTCGCTTTGGCCACGAGGGCGAGATGGCCGATATGGAGAAAGCCCATGGTCGGCACGAAGCCAATGGTTTTGCCCGCGCGGCGTAAGGCAGCGGTGGCATTCCGCAATTCGGCGACGGTTGTTACAAGCTGCATTGGTCTCCTCCGGCTCCCCGACCACCGTCCGGTGAAAGGTGCTGGATAGAACGCGATTTGCTGAACCGGGTCAACGCGCGGTCTGGGATTATATCCATTACACCACCGAAGCGTTGGAAAAATCCCGCAGGCGTTCAGCGGGCCCTCACGCCACCCAGAACGGCTTTCGTTTCTCGGCAAAGGCCGCGCGCCCCTCTTCAGCCTCGTTGCTTTTGCTTATCGTTGCGATGATGCCTTCTGCGAAAGCCAGACGCTCGCCAGGGAGCATGGTGCGCATGTCAAGCAATGCGGCTTTTCCGGCGGATATGGCGCCTGGCGCATTCTGGCGCAGCCGCGCAAGAACGTCATCGACGAGGCTGTCGAGCTCGGCGAATGGCACGGTACGGTTGATGATGCCAATCCGTTCGGCTTCCACAGCGTTGATTGGTGTACCGAGATAGGCCATCTCCTGAAGGTGGGCCGGCGAAATCTTCGTCAGAAGCTTCGCCGCCACCATCGCCGGGAAAAGGCCGACGCGAACTTCCGGCAGACCGAATTCCGCGATATCAGCGGCATAAGCCAGATCGCAGGCGGCGACGAGCCCCAGTCCACCGGCCAGTACCCGGCCATTGATGCGGGCAATGACAATCTTGTCGCACACTTCTATAGCGCGGATCACCTCGGCGATCGGGTTGGCGCCATCCCGCGACAGAAACATGCCACCCGCGCTTTCCTTGAGATCGGCGCCCGAGCAAAAGCTGCGGTCTCCAGCGCCCGTTATGACCACGGCGCGCAAGCCGCTATCGCTTGACGCCGCACGGATGGCGACACAAAGCCCCTCGGTCATGGCCGCATTGAGTGCATTGTGCACTTCCGGCCGATTGAGCGTCAGCCACAGCACATCCTTGCGCCTTTCGCTCAGCAGTTCAGCCACCATGCGCGTCACCCTTTCTCTCCGATGCAAGCAGCGCCTTGCCGGCGCGCGCGGCATTTTGCCTTCCGAAGCTACGGCTGATCCAGTCCCCCGTTTTTGCAACCGTCATCAGATCGATGCCGGTTTCGACGCCAAGTCCCTGAAGCAGGTAAACAACATCTTCCGTCGCGACGTTGCCGGTGGCACCTGGCGCGAAAGGGCAGCCGCCCAGTCCCGCAACGGAGCTGTCAAACACGTTTATGCCCTGTTCCAGCGAGGTCAGGACGTTGGCGATACCCTGCCCGTAGGTATCGTGGAAATGCATGGCGATTTTTTCGCGTGGAATGCGTGTTGATACGCGTTCGATGATGCCGCGAACCTGCGCCGCTGTCCCGATACCGATCGTATCGCCGAGCGAGATTTCGTAACAACCGAGCTCTATAAGAGAATCCGCCATAGCTGCCACCTCATCCGGCGCCACCGTGCCGTCGTATGGGCAGCCGGCTATGCAGGAAACGTAGCCACGCATGGTAATATCGAGGCGTTGCGCGGCCGCAGCGACATCCTTTAAACGCGCCAGACTCTCCGCGCGCGAGCAGCCGATATTGTGCTGGCTGAACCCTTCGGATGCAGAGACGAAAACGGCGATCTCTTTTGCACCGGCTTCAGCGGCGGCCTCAAAGCCTTTCATATTCGGCACGAGCGCCGGATAGGAGGTGCCAGGAAGCCGTTTAAGTCTTTGAAACACCTCCTTCGAGTCGGCCATCTGCGGCACTTTTTTTGCCGATACGAAAGCGCCGGCCTCCACCGCTTTCAATCCCGCGTCGGCCAACCGCTCGATCAGCTCGATCTTGACGGCGGTCGGAACCTCGGCGCTTTCGTTCTGTAAACCATCGCGCGCACCGACTTCGACGATCTTTACTGCTCGCGGCCAGCTCACCTCACGTCTCCTCCGGCTCGAAATCGACCAGAACCGCGCCTGCCGTCACCATATCGCCCTCAGCACAATTGATCGCCGTCACAGTCCCCCTGGCCGGTGCGCGGATGGTGTGCTCCATCTTCATGGCCTCCATCACGACAAGCGCCTCGCCGGCCTCCACCACGGCGCCGTCCTCGCTCAGAATGGCGCGGATAACGCCGGGCATGGGGGCTTCCAGACCTCCCATATGAGTGCTGGCCTCTTCCATATCGACGGGATCAGGCTGAGCGATACGATAATGCTCACCATCGAGAACAAGTACGAAACTGCCGCCCCCCTCAAAGAAATGTCCCTGTTTTTTCCGTCCGTCCAAGCTCGCCTGAAGTCTGCCTTCGTCTGAAAGGCTGCCGCGGGCGTCGATGGTCCGTCCGTCGATGGCAAATGAAAAGGCGCCTTTCTCATGGATGGCAATAACTTGTATCGGCTTGTTATCGAACGAGAAAGAGAGCGTTTCCCGCGCTGGTGCATTAAGGCGAAATGCCGATGTGGCTTTCCACGGACTATGGGGATCTGACTTTGAGGAGGATTCCCCTTGTTTGTGCCGTGAAAGAAGCAGGCCAAGCGCGGCCATTGCAATCTCAATGTCGCCGGTCGCTGGCGGAGCAAAAAGAGCCGGCTCGTTGCGGGCAATGAAGCCCGTATCGAGATCGGCACTGGCGAAGGCCCCCAGTCCTGCAAGACGCGTGAGGAATGCGGCATTGCTGTTCACACCCGAAATCGCCAGCTTTTCAAGTGCAAGTCGGAGACGCCGCACCGAGGATGGGCGGTCTTGGTCCCAGACGATGAGCTTGGCAATCATCGGGTCGTAATGCACGGTAATGGCGTCACCGGCGCGGATACCGCTATCTACCCTCACATGAGGCCCTTGATCGGGGAAAACGAGATGGCTGACGGTGCCAATGGACGGCAGGAAATCATGGGAGGGGTCCTCGGCATAAATCCGTGCCTCGATGGCATGGCCATTTATGCCGAGATTGGCCCAGCTTTCCGGCAAGGCCTCCCCATTCGCCACTCTTATCTGCCACTCCACCAGATCGAGCCCGGTAATGTATTCCGTCACCGGATGTTCGACCTGAAGCCTCGTGTTCATCTCCATGAAATAGAACTCGCCGGAGGGATCGAGCAGGAATTCGATTGTTCCCGCGCCTCGATAATCAATGGCGCGGGCAGCGGCTACGGCAGCGTCGTACATGCGTTGACGCAGCCTGTCGGACAGTCCGGGGGCAGGGGCTTCTTCTATCACCTTTTGATGGCGGCGCTGGATAGAGCAATCGCGTTCGAAGAGAGAAAAGCAATTACCATGTGCATCGGCAAAGACCTGGACTTCCACATGGCGCGGTCGTTCAAGGTATTTCTCGATCAGCATTCGGTCATCGCCAAAGGCAGCCAGCGCCTCGCGCTTTGCGCCAGAAAGTTCTGCCGTAAAGTCGCGCTCGTTCCGGACAACCCGCATGCCCTTGCCGCCGCCGCCGGCGGAAGCCTTAAGCAATACCGGATAGCCAATCGTCTGCGCCTCGCTTTGCAGCTGGTGCGCGGATTGGTCTGTGCCGTGATAGCCTGGAACGACGGGGACACCCGCCTCTGCCATGAGCGCCTTGGCCTCACTTTTACCGCCCATCGCGCGGATCGCCTGCGGCGAAGGACCGATGAAAACGAGCCCGGCGGCGTCACAGGCTTCCGCGAAATTGGCATTCTCGGAAAGAAAGCCGTAACCCGGGTGGACCGCCTCTGCGCCGCTTGCCTTTGCTGCGGCGATTATTTTTTCGCCGTCGAGATAGGAGGCCCGTGCAGGAGCAGCGCCGATGGCGATAGCCTCATCGGCCAACGCCACATGCATGGCGTCGCGATCGGCATCGGAATAAACGGCGACGGTACGAATGCCCATTCGGGCGGCGGTGCGAATGATGCGGCAGGCGATCTCGCCCCTATTGGCGATGAGTACTTTCGAAAACATCGTCGCCTCACATCCTGAATATGCCGAAACGGGTGGGTTCAATCGGTGCATTGAGCGCGGCGGACAGACCGAGGCCGAGGACGAGGCGGGTATCCTTTGGGTCGATGATACCGTCGTCCCAAAGCCGCGCACTGGCATAATAGGGATGGCCCTCCCGCTCGTATTTTTCGCGGATCGGCTGCTTGAACGCCTCTTCACCTTCCTTCGACCAGTGGCGGCCATCGGCCTCGATGCCGTCGCGGCGGATTTGCGCCAAGACGGACGCTGCCTGCTCGCCGCCCATCACGGAAATCCGGGCATTCGGCCACATCCACAGGAAGCGTGGCGAATAGGCACGGCCGCACATGCCGTAATTGCCGGCACCGAAGGAGCCGCCGATGATGACGGTAAATTTCGGCACTCTGGCGGAAGCAACAGCGGTGACGAGCTTGGCGCCATCCTTGGCGATGCCGCCTGCCTCGTAGGCCTTGCCCACCATGAAGCCGGTGATGTTCTGCAGGAAGACAAGTGGAATGCCGCGTTGGCAGCAGAGCTCGATGAAATGCGCACCCTTCAGTGCGGACTCTGAGAACAGGATGCCGTTATTGGCGATAATGCCGACGGGATAGCCATGGATATGAGCAAAACCGCAGACCAGCGTCGTGCCGTAGAGCGCCTTGAACTCGTTAAATTCCGATCCGTCAACGAGACGGGCAATGATCTCCCGCACTTCGAAGGGCTTGCGCGTATCGGCTGGCACGATGCCGTAAAGCTCGTCTGCCGGATAAAGCGGCTCCACCGGTTCGCGGATATCGAGCTCCACCTGCTTGCGGCGGTTGAGGGTCGAGACGATCCGCCGGGTCAGCGCCAGCGCGTGGCGGTCGTCGCGGGCATAATGATCGGTCACGCCGGATTGACGGGAATGCACGTCCGCGCCGCCCAGCTCTTCCGCACTCACCACCTCGCCGGTCGCTGCCTTGACCAGCGGCGGCCCGCCGAGAAAGATCGTGCCCTGGTTTTTGACGATGACGGACTGGTCGCTCATGGCAGGCACGTAGGCGCCGCCTGCCGTGCAACTGCCCATCACCACCGCGATCTGGGCGATGCCAGCGGCTGACATATTGGCCTGATTATAAAAGATGCGCCCGAAATGATCGCGGTCGGGAAAGACTTCGTCCTGATTGGGTAGGTTTGCGCCGCCGGAATCGACGAGGTAAATGCAGGGCAGGCAGTTTTCGGCCGCGATTTCCTGCGCGCGCAGGTGTTTTTTCACCGTCAGCGGATAATAGGTGCCGCCTTTCACCGTCGCATCATTGGCGACGATCACGCATTCGCGGCCCGAGACCCGGCCGATGCCGGTAACGATTCCGGCGGCGGGAACGGGTTCGTCATAGACCTCGTGAGCGGCAAATTGCGAGAATTCGAGGAATGGGCTGCCGGGATCGAGCAGCGCATCGATGCGGTCACGCGCTAATAATTTGCCGCGGGAAAGGTGCCGCTCACGGGCCTTCTCACCACCGCCCTTTGAAATTGTCTCGACCTGTTGGCGCAAGTCATCCACCAGGCCCGACATGAAATCGACATTGGCAGCGAAGGCAGGGTCGCGGTTGAGAGTGGATTTAAGCTTCATCGCGTCTTCTCACCCGTTTCCCTTGACTAGCTCGCGGCCGATCAGCATCCGGCGGATTTCGCTGGTGCCTGCACCAATTTCATAAAGCTTGGCATCACGCAGCAGCCGTCCTGCCGGGCTTTCATTGACATAACCAGAGCCGCCGAGAAGCTGGATCGCATCCAGCGCCACCTGTGTCGCCCGCTCGGCGGCGAAGAGGATCGCGCCGGCCGCATCTTGCCTCGTGATGCGGCCATTGTCGCAGGCCCGGGCAACCGCATAGACATAGGCGCGCGACGCGTTCATAGCCGAATAAATATCGGCGAGCTTGCCCTGTACCAGCTGGAACTCGCCGATCGGCTTGCCGAACTGCTTGCGCTCGCGGGCATAGGGCAGCACCAGATCGATGGCCGCCTGCATGATGCCGACTGGACCTGCCGCCAGCACGGCGCGCTCGTAATCCAGCCCGCTCATCAGCACCGTCACGCCATCATTGAGGCGTCCGAGAATGTTCTCCTCCGGCACCTCGCAATTCTCGAATACGAGTTCCGAGGTGGGGGAACCGCGCATGCCGAGCTTGTCGAGTTTCTGGGCCGGGCGAAAACCCGTGAAGCCCTTTTCAATCAGGAAGGCGGTGATGCCGCGGGGGCCGGCGGACATGTCGGTCTTGGCGTAGACCACCAGCGTATCGGCTTCGTGGCCGTTGGTGATCCACATCTTCGCGCCGTTCAGCACATAGCGGTCGCCCTTTCGTTCTGCCTTGAGCCGCATGGAGACGACATCCGAACCGGCCTCCGTCTCGCTCATCGCAAGCGAACCGACATGTTCCCCCGAGACCAGCTTCGGCAGATATTTCTTTTTCTGCTCCTGTGTGCCCCACCGATGGATCTGGTTGATACAGAGATTGGAGTGAGCACCATAGGAGAGGCCGATGGAAGCGGAAGCCCGGCTTATTTCCTCCATCGCCACGCAATGGGCGAGATAGCCCATGTCGGCGCCGCCGAATTCTTCCGAAACGGTGATGCCGTGCAGGCCAAGCTCGCCCATTTGTGGCCAGAGCTGACGCGGGAAGCGGTCGTCCCTGTCGATCTCTGCCGCCAGCGGGACAATTTTATCATCTGCGAATGCACTTGCGCTATCGCGCAATGCTGCGATTTCCGGGCCGAGATCGGCATCGAAAATGGCGGCGAGGCTCAAACTCATCGCGTCTCCTCCTCCGGACAGTATTGACCGTCCCTTCTGTCAGCTACCGGCACCTCCTCCGCGCCGGCAGCCCTGCGATTATGGCGTGTCACCCCCGGTGAAAGCGGCGGAACGGCGCACGAATGTCTTGATGGCAAAGTTGGACTGGATGCGCGACACGCCCGGAACCGTGGTCAGGAAATCCAGAAGCTGCTGGTAATGGGGCAAATCCCGCACCATGGCGTGGATCAGATAATCGGAACTGCCGCTCGTCTGATAGCCACCCACGACTTCCGGAATGGAAGCGACATGGTGCTCGAAGGTCGTCAACGCTTCCTTGATCTGGCGTTCGAGCGTGACGGAGATGAAGACACCCATGTTGCCGAGCAGCCGGTTCTCGTCAAACACGGCGGTATAGCCACGAATGATCCCTTCTTCTTCCAGCTTGCGCACGCGCCGAAGCGTCGGCGTGAAGGATAGGCCGATCCGAGCCGCAAGATCCCGCCAGCTGACCCGCCCGTCATCGCCGAGGACATGCAGAATCTTCTGGTCGAAACTGTCGAGCTCAATCATGGATCATTTGCTCTATGATATGTCTATTTGTTGGATCAAAGATATCGCCAATCAAAAAACTGTCAATCAAAATAGCTTTGAAATGAATTCGAGATAGTGATAGCGTTCATATCAGTCGCGGTCTGGAGGAGATTTGCGGCGGGCCGGTTCCTCACGTCAGGGCTGGCCAAGGGAGGTGAATTTGGCTGTGCATGACCCTGTCGTGATCGACGGGGCCGCCCGTGCTTTCATGGGCAGCCCTCGCGACCAATTCCAGCTGGCGACGCGCCTGATGCGCTTCTGCTTTTTGGCGGGAGGCGGCGATGATGCTCACTGAATCCCAGCAGCAGATCAGGGACACGGCCCGCGACTTCGCGCGGGAAAAGCTTGCGCCTGGCGCCGCGTCCCGTGACCGGGAAAGCCGTTTCCCCAAGGAAGAATTGAAAGCGATGGGCGAGCTCGGCTTCCTCGGCATGCTGGTGTCCGATGCGTATGGCGGGGCGGAAACCGGTGCTGTCGCTTACGCGCTGGCGCTGGAAGAAATCGCTGCGGGGGACGGTGCCTGTTCCACCATCATGAGCGTCCACAATTCCGTGGGATGCGTGCCGATCCTCAAATTCGGAACCGAGGATCAGAAGCAGCGTTTCCTGCCGAAACTTGCCTCCGGCGAATGGATCGGCGGCTTTGCGCTGACCGAATCGCAGGCTGGCTCCGATGCCTCAAATCTCAAGACCAAAGCGCGGCGCGATGGTGATCGCTATATTCTCGATGGGGCGAAGCAATTCATCACATCTGGCAAAAACGGCGATGTCGTCATTGTTTTTGCCGTTACGGATGCAGCCGCGGGCAAGAAGGGTATCACCGCCTTTATCGTGCCGACGGATACGCCGGGTTACGAGGTGATCCGGGTGGAGGAAAAACTCGGGCTTCACTCGTCCGATACCTGCCAGATCGCCTTTACCGACATGGCCATACCGGCCGATTTCCGGCTCGGTGAAGAAGGGCAGGGCTACCGCATCGCGCTTGCCAATCTGGAAGGTGGCCGTATCGGCATCGCCGCACAGGCCGTCGGCATGGCGCAGGCGGCGTTTGAGGCGGCGCGGGATTATGCCCGCGAGCGCAGAGCCTTCGGACAGGCGATCATCGATCATCAGGCGGTGGCGTTCCGCCTTGCGGACATGGCGACGCGCATTGAGGCCGCTAGACAGCTGGTGCTGCACGCGGCGGCGTTGAAGGAGGCGGGCGAGCCCTGTCTTTCGCAGGCATCGATGGCCAAGCTCTTCGCGTCGGAGATGGCTGAACGCGTCTGCTCCGACGCCATCCAGATTCACGGCGGCTATGGCTACATGGCGGATTATCCGGTGGAGCGGATCTATCGCGATGTGCGCATCTGCCAGATTTACGAGGGGACGAGCGATGTCCAACGCATGGTGATCGCGCGGAACCTTTGAGCGTTGTTTCGCGGTCTGGAGGAGACTGCGACGGGAGGAGTAGAATGGACATATCAGAAACGCCACGTCTCAGCCTGCATGTTCCCGAACCTGCGGTGCGGCCCGGCGACCAGCCGGATTTCTCCAATGTAAAGATACCGAGAGCCGGCTCCGTGCCGCGCCCGGAGGTGGATGCAGCGCCCGAGAGCATGCGCGATCTCGCCTATTCCATCATCCGCGTCCTCAATCACCAGGGCGAGGCTGTCGGACCTTGGGCCGGCCTGCTTTCGGACGACGACCTGCTGGTCGGCCTGAAAAACATGATGCGGCTCAGGGCTTTTGATGCGCGCATGCTGATGGCGCAGCGGCAGGGCAAGACTTCGTTTTACATGCAGCATCTGGGCGAAGAAGCAGTCAGCTGTGCCTTCCGCAAGGCTCTTTCGAAGGGCGACATGAACTTCCCGACCTATCGGCAGGCGGGGCTGCTGATCGCTGACGACTATCCGCTCGTCACCATGATGAACCAGATCTATTCCAACGAACTCGACCCGCTGCACGGGCGGCAACTACCGGTGCTTTATTCCTCGAAAGAACATGGTTTCTTCACCGTGTCCGGTAATCTCGCCACGCAATATGTGCAGGCGGTCGGCTGGGCGATGGCGTCGGCCATCAAGGGCGACACCAAGATCGCGGCCGCCTGGATCGGTGACGGCTCGACGGCGGAGTCGGATTTCCATTCCGCGCTGGTGTTCGCCTCCACTTACAAGGCCCCTGTCATCCTCAATATCGTCAACAATCAATGGGCCATTTCCACCTTTCAGGGCATCGCACGCGGCGGTTCGGGCACCTTTGCAGCGCGCGGGCTGGGCTTCGGCATTCCTGCACTCCGGGTGGATGGCAACGACTATCTTGCCGTTTATGCCGTGGCGCGCTGGGCCGCGGAGCGGGCGCGGCGCAATCTCGGCCCAACGCTGATCGAATATGTGACCTATCGTGTCGGCGCGCATTCCACCTCTGACGATCCGAGCGCTTACCGCCCCAAGACCGAGTCAGAGGCATGGCCCTTAGGCGACCCGGTTCTGAGATTGAAGAAACATCTCATCCTGCGGGGCGTCTGGTCGGAGGAACGGCACCGGCAGGCGGAGGCAGAAATCGCTGATGAAGTGCTTGAAGCGCAACGCGAGGCGGAAAGCCACGGCACGCTGCATGAAGGCAAGAAACCGCCGAAAAAGGATATTTTCGAGGGCGTTTACGAGGAGATGCCGCCGCATCTCGTCCGCCAGCGCCAGAAGGCAGGATGGTAAGACATGGCAAGAATGACGATGATTGAAGCCGTCCGCAGCGCCATGGATGTGTCCATGGAACGCAGCGACGATATCGTGGTTTTTGGTGAGGATGTGGGGTATTTCGGGGGCGTTTTCCGCGCCACGCAGGGGCTGCAGCAGAAATACGGTAAAACCCGGTGTTTCGATGCGCCGATTAGTGAGTCGGGCATCGTCGGCACCGCCATCGGTATGGCCGCTTATGGATTGCGGCCCTGTGTCGAAATCCAGTTTGCCGATTACATGTATCCCGCTTATGACCAGATCACCCAGGAAGCAGCGCGTATCCGTTATCGCTCAAACGGCGATTTTACCTGCCCGATCGTTCTTCGTATGCCGACCGGCGGCGGCATTTTTGGCGGGCAGACGCACAGCCAGAGTCCGGAGGCGCTTTTCACCCATGTCTGCGGGCTGAAAGTCGTCGTCCCCTCCAATCCCTATGACGCCAAGGGGCTGCTGATCGCCTCCATCGAAGACCCGGACCCGGTGATGTTTCTCGAGCCAAAGCGGCTTTATAACGGTCCCTTCGATGGCCATCACGACCGGCCGGTAACGCCATGGTCCAAACACGAAATGGGGGAGGTGCCGGAAGGTCATTATACGGTCCCCATCGGAAAGGCGGAAATCCGCCGCGCCGGAAACGCCGTCACCGTCATCGCTTATGGCACCATGGTGCATGTGGCACTGGCGGCGGCGGAAGAGACCGGGGTCGATGCCGAGATTATCGACCTTCGCAGCCTGTTGCCGCTCGATCTCGACACCATTGTGAAGTCTGTCTCCAAGACCGGCCGTTGTGTGATGGTGCATGAGGCGACGCTGACTTCCGGCTTCGGCGCCGAGGTCGTGTCGCTTGTGCAGGAGCATTGTTTTTACCATCTGGAGGCGCCCGTCGTGCGTGTCGCCGGCTGGGATACGCCTTATCCGCATGCCCAGGAATGGGACTATTTTCCGGGTCCGGCCCGTGTCGGGCGCGCCCTCGTCGATGTCATGGAGGCCTGATTATGGCGGAATTTACCCTCACAATGCCCGATGTGGGTGAAGGTGTTGCAGAAGCCGAACTGGTCGAGTGGAACGTCAAGCCGGGAGATATCGTCCATGAAGACATGGTGCTTGCGGCCGTCATGACGGATAAGGCGACCGTGGAAATCCCATCGCCGGTGGCGGGGGTCGTCACCTGGCTCGCCGTCACCGTCGGGAACACCGTACCGGTGAAGGCGCCGCTCCTGCGCATCGAGACGGATGCTGCAGCGGCTGCCATTGATCGCGAAGCGGACGCCATTGATCGCGAAGCCGCTGCCGAAGCGCCGGTCGTTATCGCGGAGGCGGAAGCGCCAGCCGATATGACCGAAGCTCCGCCACCCGTTGAAGCACACCATCCAGCCCGGGACATCAGCGAACCTTCACCGGAAAGCGCTGCCGAGCCGCATCATAAGCCGCTCGCAGCGCCCGCCGTGCGCCAGCGCGCCGACGATCTCGATATCGATCTCGCAAAGGTCAAGGGAACGGGACCGGATGGGCACATCACCCATAGCGATCTCGATGGATATCTGACGGCGCGTGGCCGGCCGGAACGTCCTTCAGCCACCGCGTCGCATGACAGCGCCGTCGAGGATGTGAAACTGACGGGTCTGCGCCGCAAGATTGCCGAGAAGATGGTGCTGTCGGCGTCCCGCATTCCCCACATTACCTATGTCGAAGAGATCGACGTCACGGATCTCGAGGATCTTCGCGCGACGATGAACGGCAACCGTCGTTCCGGGCAGCCGAAACTGACGATCCTGCCGTTTTTAATGCGCGCTCTGGTGAAAGCCGTTGCCGATCATCCCGGCATGAATGCCACCTTCGATGACGAGAAAGGGGTCGTCAGCCACTACGAGGCGGTTCATATTGGCATCGCCACGCAAACGCCGGCGGGCCTGACGGTTCCGGTCGTTCGCCATGCGGAAACGCTCGGCCTTTGGCAATGTGCGGAGGAAGTTGCACGCGTTGCCGAAGCCGCCCGCACCGGCACAGCGCATCGGGAAGAGTTGATGGGCTCCACGATAACCATCAGCTCGCTTGGGGCGTTGGGCGGTGTCGTTTCGACGCCCATCATCAACCATCCCGAGGTGGCAATCATTGGTGTCAACAAGATCATGACCCGGCCGGTCTGGGATGGGGCCCGCTTTGTGCCGCGCAAGATCATGAACCTGTCGTCCAGCTTCGATCATCGTGTCGTGGACGGGTGGGACGCAGCCGTCTTCATTCAGGCGATAAAGGCGTTGCTGGAGAAGCCGGCACTGATTTTCATTGAGTGACCGTCTTTACGCTCTCTCATTCCTGCGCCAGGCGTGGGGTTGAGAGAGCCGGACTGGGCCGACCCTTTTTCGGTCGTCATGCCGCTGTTTCGCTGTCGGTATAGGCTTGCGTTCGTCATCTTCGGGTATAGAAGAGAAGAACGAGAAGCATGTTTTCTCATCATGAACATAGTGGCGGACGAGGGCGCTCCGGTACCCTGCGGTCCGCTCTCCGCCGGCAACCGAATGAAGAAGAAGGTCCTCCCATGCGCACTCCCAAACCCGTTGTTCTGACCATTCTCGACGGCTGGGGGCTGAGCGAGGTAACGTCCGGCAATGCGCCCTTTCTGGCAAACACGCCAACCATGGACCGGCTTTTCGCCACTTGCCCGAATGCGACGCTGACAACCTTCGGTCCGAAGGTCGGCCTGCCGACGGGGCAGATGGGCAATTCGGAAGTGGGTCATACCAATATCGGCGCTGGCCGTATCGTCGCCATGGATCTCGGTCAAATCGATCTGGCGATTGAGGATGGCAGCTTTTTCCGCAACGCGGCGATGATCGATTTCGCCGCCAGGGTCAAAGCTGCTGGCGGTGTGGCGCATCTGATGTGCGTGGTTTCCGATGGCGGCGTCCATGGTCATATCCTGCACGGCCAGGCGGCGGTGAAGCTGATGGTCAGTCACGGTCTGAACGTCGTGGTGCATGCCATCACAGATGGTCGCGATGTCGCACCGCAGTCGGCAGAAGATTTCGTCGCCGCGCTTGTCGCAAGCCTGCCGCAGGGGGCAAGCATCGGCACGGTGATCGGCCGTTATTATGCGATGGATCGCGACAATCGCTGGGAGCGTGTGGAGAAAGCCTATGACGCCATGGTTCTTGGCAAGGGCGAACATGCGCGTGATGCCGTAAGCGCCGTCTCGCAGAGCTATGCGAATGGCATTACCGACGAATTTATCCTGCCGACGGTGATTGATGGCTATAAGGGCTTCAAGGCAGGCGATGGTCTGTTCTGCCTCAATTTTCGTGCCGACCGGGCGCGTGAAATCCTGCTTGCGATCGGTGCCGATGAATTCGACGGTTTTCCGCGCGAAAAGCCCGTCCTTTCTGCGCTGCTTGGCATGGTGGAATATTCCACGCGTCATAGCACGTTCATGACCACGGCTTATCCGAAGCGGGACATCGTCAATACTTTGGGTGCATGGGTGGCCAAGCAGGGCCTCACGCAGTTTCGCCTCGCCGAAACGGAGAAGTATCCGCATGTCACCTTCTTCCTGAACGGCGGTAAGGAGGAGCCGGAAATCGGTGAAGACCGCTTCATGCCGAAGTCACCCAAGGTTGCGACCTACGATCTTCAGCCAGAGATGAGTGCGGCCGAGGTAACCGAGAAATTTGTCGAGGCAATCGGCAAGGGTTATGACCTGATCGTCACCAATTATGCCAACCCTGACATGGTCGGCCACACAGGTGATCTTCAGGCCGCGATCAAGGCGTGTGAAGCCGTGGACCGCGGTCTTGGCGAAGTCGTTGCCGCGCTCGAAAAAGTGGGTGGCGCGATGCTGGTCATTGCCGATCACGGCAATTGCGAAACCATGATCGATCCGGTCACGGGCGGCCCGCACACGGCCCACACCACCAATCCTGTGCCGGTGATCCTTTTTGGAGGTCCCGATGGGGCAAGGGTGCACGACGGTATTCTCGCTGATGTCGCGCCCACCCTGCTGCAACTCATGAACCAGCCTCTGCCGCCGGAAATGACTGGCAAGAGCTTGATCGATCTTTGATCGTATTCCATCGCGCGGGGCCTCCCAGCGCCGCGCGATGGTCCTTTCCGCGTCGGCCACATGTGTGTTGCGCTATGAGCGGGTTGCGTAGAGCCGGTCGTGGACCAGCATGCCGGCAATCATGGCAGTGACGAAAAACGCGACCGGCGTAAGCCCAAGGCCAAAAGCCGACAAGGCCGGGCCAGGGCAAAAACCGGCAAGCCCCCAACCGATGCCGAACATGGCCGAACCTATCAGCAGCGGTCGGTCGATGCGGCTCTTTGCCGGCAGGCCGAAATCCTCAGCGAGGATAGGCTTGGCAAGGTGCCTGCTGATCAGCACACCCGGCACGGCCACCATCACAGCGCCGGCGAGAACGAACATCAGGCTCGGGTCCCAGTGGCCGCTTGCTACATCGAGAAAACCCGAAACGCGGGCTGGATCGGTCATGCCCGACAGCGAAAGGCCGAAGCCGAACAGCGCTCCTGCGGCCAATGCAAGGGCAACACGCGCCAAGGCGGGATTTCTCATGACAGCGCCCCCACCATTGTCGCCGCAAACATCCCCGCAATCAGGAAAGTCGCCGTTGCCGCGATAGAGCGTCGGGAAAACCGCGCCAGCCCCATGATGCCGTGACCCGATGTGCAGCCGGAGCCCATTCGCGTGCCAAAACCCACCAGCAGTCCGGCGATGATAACAAGCGGCAAGGGTGCTAGGACGGTGATGGCGGGCAGCCGATCAAAGGCGGCGGCATAGATATATGGTCCGGCCAGCAAGCCGGCGAGAAAGCTGAGGTCCGCGAGGCGCCGCTCCCTGCTCAGCGTCTTTCCGATCATACCGCTGATCCCGGCGATACGACCGTTAAAGAGAAAAAGCAGAACGCAGGCAAGACCGAGCAGCATGCCGCCGAGAAGAGGATGCCAGTAAGGGCTCATTGGGTTTCCTCGCCAGGCGCGCAGAAGATGGCGTACAAGGCCTCGATCAATTGGGCCGCTTTCTCCTGCGTCAGTCTGTAGAATATCTGCTTGGCGTCGCGTCGCGTCTCGACCACCCCAGCTTCGCGAAGGACGCCTAACTGCTGGGAGAGTGTCGGCTGGCGGATGTCCAGTTTGGCCTCCAACTCACCGACCGAAAACTCCCCTTGCGCCAGCGTGCAGGCGAGCATCAACCGGGCAGGATGAGCGAGCGTTTTCAAGAGCAATGCGACTTCGCCCGCCCTTTCCTCCATCGCGGGGAGGGGAATTTCACCACTATGGTGCGGCTTGTTGACTGTGGCTTTCTCTACCATGCGCTACCCCCAAGCACGTCGAGCGGGAGCTTCAGATAGCGGACGCCGTTCGCCTCCGGCTCGGGCAGGCGGCCGCCGCAAATATTCACCTGGAGGGCATGGAGAATAAGTTTCGGCATCGGTAAAGTCTTGTCGCGCGCTTCCCTTAGGCGGACAAAGCCATCTTCCGTCATGCCGGCAATATGCGGATTGCTGCGCTTTTGTTCGCTAACCGTGCTTTCCCATTTTGGAGAGCGGCCGCCGGGTTGATAGTCATGGCCGGTGAAAAGCCGCGTCTCATCTGGAAGCGAGAGAATATCCTGAATAGAGGCCCAGAGCTGTCTTGCGCTGCCGCCCGGAAAATCCGCACGCGCGGTGCCTGAATCGGGCATGAAGAGCGTATCGTGCACGAAAGCTGCATTGCCCACCACATAGCTGACGGAGGCAAGCGTATGGCCGGGGGAGAAGAGGACGCGCGCCTCTAGAGAGCCGATACGGAAGCTCTCGCCAGCTTCAAACAGGTGGTCCCATTGTGACCCGTCGGTTTTGAAGTCCGGCCAGTTATATTTCTCCTGCCAGAGCTTCTGCACATGTTTGACCTTTGCGCCTATCGCCGTCGGCGCGCCGGTCTTTCCCTTCAGATAAAAAGCGGCAGAAAAATGATCGGCATGCGGATGGGTATCGAGAATCCATTCCACGGTGAGGTTCTCGCTTGCGACATAGGCCAGAATGGCGTCGGCATTCATGGTTCCTGTCGCGCCGGACTTCTCATCGAAGTCTAAGACTGGATCGATAATCGCACATCGCCTCGTCTTGGGGTCGGAAACGACATATTGAACGCTCGACGTGCGCGGATCGAAAAAGGCTTTGACATGCGGTGCCGCTGCCGCGCGGCGATCAAGCCAGCGGATCGCCCCCGACAGGTCAAAGCCATGCGCATTGCCAAAGGCTTCGATGGCGTCTCGCTCGATGCGCCCGTCGAGTGCTTCTCCGAGCACATGGAGTGTGAGCGCACGCGTGCCGCCCTTGCAGTGGGCAAAAACCGGACCTTCCGCTTCCGCCATTTTCTTTTGAAAGGCGCGGATATCTGCTTCGGTGATGGTCGGACCCGTGACTGGGATGAAGCCATAATCCATGCCGGCGGCCTGAGCGGCCGTTCTCTCCTGCGCGTTACCCGGTTGGGCAGGCTCTTCTCCATCCGGTCGGGCATTGATGATGGTCTTAAAGCCCTGTGCGGAGAGCGATTGGAATTCGGTGATCATTGGCTGGTCCGCCACGGTCAGGCGTTCATTGATCTTCACGGCTTTCATCTGCCTCTCCTACAGTGATACGATATATATTATCATATAATGTATATTGTAGTGTGGCAATCGGCGCTGATGTTTTTCTGAGGGCGTATTTATTGAAAAATGTACCCTGTGCCTGAAAGCAGGCACAGGGCACTGGTCTGGCAGCTCGCTGGGACGCGTCCTACTCAAACGGCAAGGCTGCGGCGCGTTGCCCTCCAGCCAAGAAGGATGGCAGCAACCAGCAGAACCGTCTGGGCAATGAGAAACGGAGGCTCATTGCCGTTCGGCGCCAGGGCGTTCAGGCTTTCTACCTTTAAAAAGGACTGGACGATCAGCACGAACATATTGAGGTAAAGGCTGATCGTGGCGGTGATCGAGTAGATAATCCTTGCCTTGCCCCTCAGGCTGTATCCGTAGAGCGCAATCAGCGCGACAGCCATGACGATCGTCGAGACGATGCCGACCCCCAGGGCAGGTGTGAAATTACCGATTGGAAACAGGAAGCCGGTAAGCGTCGTGGCGAACGTGGTGATGAGGAAAATTGCTGTCACTCGCGGCATCCACCGCCCCGCCGCGTAAGCTGGCAGGGCGACCAGCCCGGCGGCAATGCCGATGAAGCTTAAACCGACGTGCAATGCCGTGAATTGGGGAATGGTGAGGCCGAGGATCATGGCACGCCTCCTCTATTCGGATTTTATGGCGTGATACCGGCTGGCGGCACGTGCATGTGACAGGTTGGGCCGCAGTGCTGCACGCGCAGCGAGGAAATTGTCGAGATCGGTCGTATCCGGCAGCGATGGAATAGTCAGCGTTTCGCCGAGATCGAGACCGGCAAGGGCGGCATCCACCATCTCGTAAACATCCATGACCATGGAGGCCGGAATGGCGTCGAGACGTTCCTCTTCCCAGATCGCGGTGCGGGTGATGCCGGGCAGGACCGCCTGCACCCGCACGCCCGAAGGTGAGAGCTGCGCCTGCATCGCCTCGGTGAAGGCCAGCACGAAGGCTTTCGTGGCAGGATAGACTGCGGTGAATGCCGCGGGCATCAGCGCCGTGACGGAGGTGATGTTGATGATCGTGCCGTTTCCGCTGTCGGCAAGGCGGGGGGCGATGGCGGCTGCAAGGCGGGTCACAGCGAGAATGTTGAGGTTGATCATCGTCGTTACATAGGCCGGGTCCAGCGCCGTAATCGCTCCGTCCCCGGCTATGCCGGCATTGTTGACGAGGCCGGTGATGTCATGATCTTCGCGCAGCCGTCTTTCGACCCTTTCTAGGTCCTCTGCGCGTGACAGATCGGCGGAAAGAACCTCGACAACAATGTGGTGATCCTTTTCCAGCTGCGCGGCCAATGCTTTCAGTTTTTCGGCGCGCCGCGCCACGAGAACGAGATCGTGGCCGCGTTTTGCCAGACGTTCGGCATAGACGGCGCCGATGCCATCGGATGCGCCGGTAATGAGAAATGTATTCTGCGACATGTCCGTGTCTCCTGTGTGCGTGGTTTCAGCCGTGGATGAAGGCAAGCAGATCGGCGTTGAACCGATCCTGGTGGGTCTGGGTCAGGCCATGATCGGCTCCCTCATAGATTTTGAGAACCGCATGTTTGACGATCTTGACGGTCGAAAGGGCGGAAGCACCGACCGGTACGATCTGGTCGTCATCGCCGTGCAGAACCAGCGTGGGTTTGTCGAAGGCCTTCAGGTCCTGATTAAAATCGCTTTCCGAAAAGGCGCGGATGCTGTCGAGTTGACCCTTCAGCCCGCCCATCATGCCCTGACGCCAGAATTCCTCGCGAATGCCTTCCGAAATCACGGCGCCCTCCCGGTTGTAGCCGTAGAAGGGGATTGTCAGGTCTTTGAAGAACTGGCTGCGATTATCGTAGGTGCCCTTGCGAATGCCGTCGAAAACATCGATCGGCAGGCCGATGGGATTGCTCTCCGTCTTCAGCATCAGCGGTGGTACGGCGCCGATGAGGGCGATCTTTGCGACGCGAGCCGTACCGTGCCGGCCCACATAGCGGGTAACTTCGCCACCGCCCGTGGAATGACCGACGAGAATAATGTCGTGAAGGTCAAGCTGCTCGATCAGCTCGGACAGGTCATCGGCATATTGATCCATGTTATTGTTGTGCCAGACTTGGTCGGAACGCCCGTGGCTGCGGCGGTCGTGGGCGATGGTGCGGAACCCGTTGTTGGCGAAAAACACCATCTGCGCATCCCAGGTGTCGGCGCTGAGCGGCCAGCCATGGGAGAAGATGATGGGCTGGCCGTGCCTGGTGCCCCAGTCCTTATAGAAAATATGTGTTCCGTCTCTGGTGGTTATCGTCGTCATCGCTCTCTCTCCTGTTGCAGGGAGCTTGCTTGCGTCCCGTGGGAATAGAGATACTCTTTGGGCGGCGGGCACTGGATTGGCGCTTCTGACAGAAAGCGGGCCAAAATTGACAAAACGGGGGTAAGGGGCATGGCGGGGATCTCGGGAAGCGCGCTGGAGGTGGGGCTTGTCCTCTATCGGGACTGTCAGGTCGCCATGGTTCACGGCATCACCGATCTTTTTGCGATCGCATCGGCTTTTTCGCAGGATCGCGGCGGGCCGAGATTGCGGGTCAGCCACTGGAGCATGGATGACGACGGCGAGTTTTCACGCTGTCATGACACCAGTCCGGGACAAGCGGGGCATCCCGATATCTTAGTGGTTCCCGGCAGGTTGACCGGACCTGCTGAGATTGACGAAGCCGAGCCTTACGCCCGCTGGTTGCTTGATCGCCACGCCCAGGGTGCCACGCTGGCGGCCAGTTGCGGCGGTTCGTTTCTTCTCGCTGCGACCGGGCTGCTGTCAGGCCGTCCCGCCACGACGCACTGGTTTTTTGCGGAGCTCTTCCGGGAGCGCTTTCCCGATATTCGTCTCGACATAGACAAGGTCGTCATCGAGGACGGTGATATCATCACGGCCGGCGGGCTGATGGCATGGACCGATCTGGGCCTGCGCATCGTCGACCGGCTGCTCGGCCCCTCGGTGATGATCGAGACGGGCAAGTTCCTGCTGATCGATCCTGCCGGGCGGGAACAGCGCCATTATAGCAGCTTCGCCCCGAGATTGACGCATGGCGACGAGCCGATCCTGAAGGTCCAGCACTGGTTGCAGGCCCGCGCCGGGCGCGCGACAAGTGTTAGCGACATGGCGACCCATGCCGGGCTGGAGGAGCGGACTTTCCTGCGTCGCTTCAAGGCTGCGACGGGCATGAAACCAATCGAATACGTACAGCACCTGCGGGTTGGCAAGGCGCGGGAATTGCTGGAGTTCACCCGTCGTTCCGTGGACCAAATCGCATGGTCAGTCGGATATGAAGATGCCGCCGCCTTCCGCCGCGTCTTCCACCGTGTCCTCGGCCTTTCGCCGGGAGAATATCGAAACCGCTTTTCAAGCAGTTCCGCCATGGCTGCCGCCTGAGTGTCCTCGTCCAATGTTTTCGTTTGGGGTAGCGAAGCCTGACGGCTAAGCGGGCGCCCGCCGATAGAAGGCGAGGGAGGCTGCGAGGCATGAAGGGCGCCGCCGCAGATACGGTCGAGCCAAAGGGCCCGGATGCCCGTAGCAGGCCGACAGCCTGAGAGCCGGGCACCCTATGGGACAACCAGAAAGTCGGAAGCTTTCGCGAGCATCCGAACCTCCTGTGGAGCGAGGAATAAAGGCCTTCTCAGGCGCAGCGACACGGCCGGCCTGAACAGGGTGACGTATATTGGAGTTCACCGGCTGACGGCCAGTAATCGATAATTTTAGTAGACTATTAAATCGCGCAACGATCTTTCAACGGTTGCGAGGAGTATAAACAAACATGCCGCGCCAGTGGGGGCGCCGTGATGCAAGCTTGGTGACTAATCGGCGTATTCGAGGTTGTCCCGCCACAGGGAGCCGCCTCTGTGTCGCCCAGAAGATTTACACTCGTAACCGGATGCAGCGCCATGCCACTTTCCCATATTTCACACTTCGCCTTTCTCGTGCCCGGCAATTATCTGGACGACGATCCGGGGCGGGGGATCGAGGAAACACTGGGGCTTTTCGAGGTTGGCGAGGCGCTCGGATTTCATAGCGCCTGGGTTCGGCAGCGTCACTTGGAGCGAGGCGTATCCTCGGCGGCCACCTTTCTTGCCGCCGCGTCGCAGCGTACGAAACGGATTGGATTAGGCACCGCCGTCATTCAGCTGGGTTATGAGAACCCGTTTCGACTGGCCGAAGATCTGGCCACAGTTGATGTTCTCTCGCGTGGTCGGCTGAATGTTGGGGTGTCGGTTGGTCCGCCGCCTTTCGCACATCTCATCTCGGACTATGTAGACCACGCTCCCGAGGCGGATTACAGCCACGCCCGCGCCGAAAAGTTTGCCGCGGCGCTCAGGTCGCAACCCTTGTCCAGCGATACGGAGGCGGGTAATGCGGCCGGTGCGCAGCTCCCGCGTCTGCGGCCCTTTGCCATGGGGCTAACAGACCGGCTGTGGTATGGCGGCGGATCCCAGAATTCCGCCCGCTGGGCCGGCAAGGCTGGGTTTAATCTCCTGACTGGAAATATCATTAGTGGTGAAGATACCGACGATTTTCTGACGGCCCAGGCCGCTCTCCTTTCCCGCTTCAGGCGAGAATGGGCCCATGAGCGCCCGCCGCGTGTCGCTCTCGGCCGTGTTATCCTGCCGACCGACAGCGCCAGCCCCGCGACCCGGCGCCGGTACGCGGAGTTCGTTGCGGAGCGCGACAAGCGCACGCGCGCACCACATGGTGCACGCCGTACGCTTTTCCTGCCCGATATCGTCGGCTCTACCGAAAAGATCCTGGAAACTCTCTCGCGCGATCCGGTCTTGCCGCATGTCTCGGAGTTCCGCCTGGAGTTGCCTTACGAGTTCCAGTCTGAGGACTATCGTCAGATTCTATCTGACTTCGCTTCGATCCTGCCACAGCTCAATAAAAATACCTCGCCCTTGAAGGTAGCGGGCTGACGCTCTCAGTCCCGCAGAAGCGGCAGAAGGGCGTCGCCCTGCCGCTTTATTTCCTTCAGATATGGCGTATCCGAAAGGATGAAATGGCTGACGCCCAGCGCCTGGTATTTTTTAAGCGATGCGGCGACATCTTCCGCCGAACCGACCAGCCACGTCGTTGCGGCGCCGCCGCCGCCGAATTTCCCCGGGGCCGTGTAAAGATTATCATCAAGCACGTCGCCTTGATGGTGGAGTTCCAGCAGGCGGCGTTGGCCGACCGCTATTGCCTGCAGGTGGTCGTTCCAGCGGACGCCGCTGCTGGCGGCCATCTCGGCAACTTTCGCTTCTGCATCCCGCCACGCCTGCGCCGTTGTTTCCCGCACCAGGGTGGTAATACGCAGTCCGAACTGCAGCGGCGGGAGATCCCGACCGAGTGCTGCGCTGAGGTGCCTCAGCCTTTCGATCCGCTCGCGCACGCCAGCAAGGGGTTCCCCCCAGAAAAGCTGCACGTCGGCCTCGGTTGCGGCAACCTGCTCAGCCGCATCCGAGGCGCCGCCGAAATAAAGTTTCGGGTGCGGCCGATCGTTGCGTGGAGCGATGCGGGGTAGGACGGTGGAGTTCTTTACTCGAAAATGGTCACCATTGAACGTAACGGATTCCTCGGTCCAAAGCCGCCGCACCAGACGCATGAATTCCTTCGTACGCGCATAGCGTTGCGCCTGATCGCTCTCTTCGTCGCCGTAGGCCGCAAGTTCGTCCCGGCCGGAGACGACGTTGATCCGCACTCTTCCGCCCGAGAGCTGATCAAGCGTGGCGGCAGCGGATGCAAGATTGGCAGGCTTCCAGTAGCCGGGGCGGATGGCTATCAGCGGCTCGAAGGTGGTGGTGCGGGCCGCAAGCGCTGCCGCGACCGTGAAGGTATCCGGTCGCCCCCAACCCGTGCCGAGTAGAGCGCCCTTCCAACCGTGTGCCTCCAGAGCGGTGGCATGGTTCGTTAATGTATCCAGGCTGTTGTGGCTTTCGCTGACGGCGTCGCCGCGATGGCCGGGCGTGACGTCGTTGGGAATGTACCAGAGAAATTCGCCCGTTCCGCTCATATCCATTCGCCCGACTCGCCATTTTATGACCGTAAGCCCACGTGCCACGTTTCGAACGCGCGGTCCTCTCCAGTAATCAGAATGGCAAACCGGCGGTCCCGCCGCGACAAAGCGATATTTCTTTTGTAGCGCTGAAGAGGAAAAGCTTTCTGTCGAGGAGGCCCATATTGCATATATTTTCTATATAGAAATTATGAGCAATATTTTCCGATATGTGGGGGCTGCGTCGCCTCTGAAAAAAATTTAATTATGATATACCCATAATTCCTAGATCATTTTTTCGGGACGTGAAACAAGTTGAGTACTGTCGTCGTGTACTTTCAGCAAAAAGTTCGCGATGCTGCTCGACATCATTCACATCCATGGAGCAGGCATGTGTACGACCTTGATTGTTCCCGGCTTGAACGGCTCGGATGAAGGGCATTGGCAACGGCACTGGCTGCGGGATAATCCCGAGGCCACGCTGGTCGAACAGGACGATTGGCAGTGCCCTGTCCTTGAAGACTGGATAGACCGTCTGGAAACAGCGCTGGCAACTGTCGACAAGGCATACATCGTTGCCCATAGCCTTGGTTGCCTGCTGGTGGCGAACGCGGCTTCACGGCCCTTCGCCACCAAGATCAAGGGAGCGCTTCTCGTTGCGCCTGCCCATCTCGATCGCGTTGAGACGATGCATCCCTGCATCGTCCGCTTTGGCGTTTTTCCGAGACGGCGGCTCACCTTCCCAAGCCTTATCGTGGGTAGCACAAACGATCCATATATGAATGGCGAGCAGCTTGCGCAGACCGCGCGACTGTGGGGCAGCAATGTTACCAATCTTGGTGCGGCCGGGCATATCAACATCGCAAGCGGCCATGGGCGGTGGCCTGAAGGTTATGCTCTTTTTGAGCGATTGAAGACGAGCGTGGAGGCGACAACGCCGAGGCCCCGGCCGTTCTCAAGAACGGTGGGACAGGGCGAGAATTTGCCGGCTGACGTTGGAGCGTCCTGAAACGGGTTTTTTCGGGCACGTTCGGGCTCTATCCGGTGTTTTCGGCGCTAGAAAAAGAGCTCAATTCTTTCTTCAGGGCAGCAGCGGCATAGGTGAGAAACTCTCTTCCGCCGTTCGAAATTGGAACGACATTTCTTCAATACGACGGGTAAGTGGCTACCCTTTTCTCAACACGTCGCATTGCCCGAGGGCATTTTGCAAAGGACCAGTCAATGAGCACGCGCGATAACCCTCTCGATTTTTTATGGTTCATACCCTCGTCAGGCGATGGCAGCTATCTCGGCTCGGACGATCTGTCGCGCCCTTCTGACCCTGGCTATTTCCGTGAAATTGCGCAGGCCGCCGACCGGCTTGGTTATTCCGGCGTCCTCATTCCTACTGGCGTTGCATGTGAGGAATCCTTCATCCTGGCGGCTAATCTTGCCGCTTATACCGAAAAACTGAAGTTCCTCGTCGCCATTCGCCCGGGCGTGGCATCACCTGCCTATTATGCGCGGCTTGCCTCCACGCTCGATCGCGTTTCCCACGGCCGACTGCTGCTCAACATCGTGGTCGGCGGCAGCGCGCAGGAACTGGCCGGTGACGGCATTTTCCTGCCACATGATGAGCGTTACGACCACGCCGACGAGTTCTTCCAGGTGTTCAATTCGCTGATCGAGACCGGCAAGGCACACCTCGATGGAAACTACATCAAGGCGATCGACGCAAAGCTTGGTTTGCCGCCGGTGCAGGAGCCGCGCCCGCCGCTTTATTTCGGCGGCTCTTCCGATGCCGGCATCGAGTTTTCGGCTGGTCTTGCCGATAAGTACCTGACCTGGGGCGAGCCGCCGGCGCAGGTGGCGGAGAAAATCGCCAAGGTGCGCGCTGCCGCCGCCAAGAAGGGACGGAAGGTGACCTTCGGTATCCGTTTGCATTTCATCGTGCGTGAGACTGACGAGGAAGCCTGGGCCGATGCGGACAAGCTGATTTCAAAGCTTTCCGACGAGACGATCGCCTCCGCTCAGGAGGTTTTCTCCAAGGCATCGGATTCCGTCGGGCAGGCGAGGATGCAGGCGCTTCATAATGGTCGGCGCGACAAACTGGAAGTGTCTCCCAACTTGTGGGCGGGAATTGGCCTTGTGCGGTCTGGCGCGGGTACCGCGCTGGTCGGATCACCAAAGACGGTGGCAGCGCGGCTTAAGGAATATCAGGAACTCGGAATCGATACGGTCATTGCTTCCGGCTATCCTCACCTGGAAGAAGCCTATCGTATCTCTGAACTTCTGTTTCCGGAGATCGGCCTTGCGGGACCGCGAAATGAAATCCGATCTTCCTTTGGCGCCAAGCAGGCGTTCGGTGGCGGCGGCCACGGCGGTAATGTGAAGCTCGTCTCGGGGTCCTGAGCGGTTTCAGAGTGGCGGAAGGCGTGACGCAGGCTTAAAAAACATTATTTCTATAGACTAATAGCATTATGGAAAACGATGTCTATTTCTGTCCCCTTCCCGGCTGTTAGCTGTAGAGAATTCAGCTGTTTCAGGAGCCATGTGATGACATTGCAATATGCGGCCAAGGATCAACAATTCATCAATCTTCGGGAGCCGGTGGCGGGCAGGGCGGCCGATGCCGACAGCCTGAAGGCAGCCCTGAGAACGCTCGGGGGCGGCGTCAGCGTTATTACGGCGGGCGAGGGCGATGCGCGTACGGGCGCTACGGTAACGTCGGCAACGGCGCTGTCAGTCGATCCGCCGCGGATTCTTGTTGCGCTCAACCGTTCATCGTCCACATGGCCTGTCGTGGAGCGGTTCGGCCATTTTGCCGTCAACATCGTCGGTACGCCCCATCAGTTCGTAGCCAATCAATTCGCAGGAATTGGCGGGCTAAAGGGAACCGAGCGATATCGTGGCGCGGAATGGACAAGGCTAGCAAGCGGTGCGCCGATCCTCGAAGATGCCGTTGCTGCAATCGATTGCACCATCGAAGAAGCGATCGAGCGCCATAGCCATGTCATCGTCATCGGCAAGGTGGAGGCGATTCGCATCGGCTCCGGTCACTCGCTGCTTTACCAGAACGGGCGATATCATTCAGTAGACTGACGCGATCGTCGGTCGCTGTCGCTCAGTCGTTTTTAGAGGAGTTGAGCATGGGATCTGTCACGCCTCTTGGCGAAACACGTCGTTTCGTTTCTCCACGCCTCGGTGCGGACGTCGATGTTCTCGGCGTTGCCCGATCGATTGCATCGCACTGCGTCTTCGAAAGCGGTGCGCAGATCCGTGCCCGGATCGCACGTTCAGGCCTTCTTTCTCTTTCGGTCCCAGAGGAATTTGGCGGGGCGGATATAACCAACGATGTTTTGTCGCGAGCGATCGCCATCATATCCAAAGCCGATACGGCTGCTGCGCATGACCTCGTTGAACATTTTACTGCGCTTGAATTCATCCGGAATGCAGGGAGTGAGGAACAGCGCAAGTCCCTTTTTTCCCGTCTTGATAGGGGCGAGACATTCGCCTCAGCACAAGTCGCGTCGCACCCGGATGCGGCGGTCGAAGTCAACGACGATGATGACGCCCTGACGCTTCCAGATGAGGTCGCGGGGTCAATATCGGGTGAGGCCCACTGGATCGTCGTTCCGACCGTCAACAAGGCGGGCCAGCAGCGTCTTGTCGTCATGCGTCATCACCGCAAGTCCTTACAACACGCTCTGCTCACCGATCATGTCGCCGTTCTTGCGCAGGATGCAGGCAGCCTCGCCGCTTCCGTTGCAACACTTTTGAAGGCCGCGGTAGTCCTCGGGCAGAAGCAGCGTGAGCTTGAGGCGCTCCTGATCGACCGACTGGCGGATGAGGGTACCGCGCGACCCGTGCTTGGGGAAATATTTCTCGCCATCGAACTCTTGAAGGCGCAGATGACGAGTCTGGCGGGCAACATCGATGCCGCCCAGGTTGGAGCGGAGAATGTGACCAATCGCTCCGTCCGCAACAACGCCATTGCGCTTGAAATTTTGATGGCGCGTCTCGGGCTTGTCGAGGGGCGCAGCGAGGCAGGGCTGATCGCTTCCCTGAACGACGATCTCAGCCATTTGCAGGCGCATCTCTAGCCCGAGCGAGATTGAGGCTTCTCGTCGTTCTATTTGATGGCTGGAAGCACCGACGGTTCGTGCCCGCCCTTTGCTACGAATTGGGCGAGCGTCATGTTGTCCAATATGGTTGCAATGGCGTCCCGCACATCCGTCATCGAGACCCTCACCTGACAGGTTTCTGGGTCGTCACAGTCGTCACATGCTTCGAAGGCCGTTCTGCTTGCGCAGCGAATGGGGGCGAGCGGTCCATCGAGCGTGCGGATGACCTGGCCGATCATGATCTCAGATGGCGTCTTGGACAATGAGTAGCCACCATTCGGGCCCTTTTTGGATCGCAGAATGCCGGTGTTGCGCAGTTCAAGAAGAATGGTGTCCAGGAATTTCTTCGGAATGTTATTGCGAGCCGCAATTTCGGTCACGAAGGCGGTTTCGCCCTGCGGCAAACGCGCCAAGTCGACAAGGGCCTTCAATCCGTATTTGCCTTTTTTGGTCAACATTGCCTGATCCGAGAAGTGTTCCGCCACGCTCCGCATGGCGGCTACCGTTATTCCTTAGTTACTAAGTAGTTTTAAGCGATTTTGCGCGCAAGCCTGTTGCAATGGGTTTGATGTCGAAAGCGACTGCAAATGCTGTTTTCAACTTTTTTGGTCCAGCGGTTGCACGCTCACCGGCCGCGATGCGGAAAAGGACATCCATAAACAAGATTTTCTCTGATCACCCCGCAACGTGGAACGAACATCCTTTATTAGTCTATAAAATCGGTAGACAAAGTATTCATCAAAAGCGCGAGGTGACGATGTATACGCTCAGTTTGCTGGATAAAAGCCCGGTCCCGACAGGAGAGGACGCCGCGAGCGCGTTCCGCGACACAATCAACCTCGCCAGACGTGCAGAGGAGCTGGGTTACAAGCGGTTCTGGGTGGCTGAGCATCACAATTCGCCCGAGCTTGCCGGCTCTGCACCAGAGGCGCTTGTCGCATGGGTCCTCGCGAAGACCTCCCGCATCCGCGTCGGTTCGGGTGGCGTGATGCTGCAGCATTACAGCCCCTATAAGGTTGCAGAGGTATTCAACGTGCTCTCGTCGCTGGCGCCGGGCCGGGTTGATCTTGGTGTCGGCAAGACACCGGGCGGGTTGCCGCTGGCGACGTCGGCCCTCCAGCAGGCTTACGATCCTGACCGCAAGCCGGATTTTGAGGCCGCTTTCGGCGAGCTTACGACATTTTTGTCGGGCGCAGCACCTCAAGGACATGCACAGGCCGGCTTACAGGCGACCCCGGTGCCGCCAGTGGCGGTTGAGCGGTTTTTGTTGGGTGCAAGTCCCGAGAGCGCAAGACTTGCCGCCTCAAAGGGCTGGAATTTCGTCTTTGCCGGTCATCTGAATGGCGATACCGACGTCCTCCGTCGCAGCCTTTCGGCTTTTCGCGCGGAAAGCGGTGGCCGGGCGCCCATCGTTGCTCTCTCCGTGTTTGCCGCCAGCGACCCAGCTCATGCGGCAAGACAGGTCGAGGGTCAGCGCATCTACCGGGTATTCTTGAGCGACGGCAGGGCTTTCAATCTCGGCCGCCGCGAGCAGGCGGAGGAATTTGCCCGCCAATTGGGCGACGCTGATTACCGCATCGAAGAGCGGAAGCCTAACATCCTGCACGGCGGCCCTGAGGGTATCCACAAGGCGCTTCGCGCCCTCTCTGATGAGCACGGGATTGAAGAATTCGTCATCGAGCCGCCTCACGTCGGGGCCGATCAAAGGCTCGCCTCGATCGAACTTTTGGCCACGCACCGCCTGTCACGGGCGGCGTGATTTTCTTTCAGGAGCCTATGATATGACGAAAAAGAAAATCCGTTTCGGCATCATGCTTCAGGGCCCAGGCGGGCACATGAACGCCTGGCGACACCCCAAGAGCCCGGTGGATGCCAGCGTCAATTTCGAGTTTTTCAGAAGGAACGCCCAGAAGGCGGAAGCGGCCGGAATCGCCTTCGCTTTCGTGGCGGACGGGCTCTACATCAATGAGAAGTCGATCCCGCATTTACTCAACCGGTTCGAGCCGCTCACGATCCTCTCGGCGCTCGCCGCCGTCACATCGAAGATCGGTCTCGCGGGCACGGTATCGACTTCCTACAGCGATCCCTTCACCATTGCCCGTCAGTTCGCTTCTCTCGACCTTCTGAGCGGCGGTCGCGCCGGGTGGAATGCGGTGACGACACCGCTTGAAGGCACGGCGAAGAATTATAGCCGCAATCATCCGGAACACGCGTTGCGGTACGAGATTGCCGATGAATATCTCGAAGTGGTCAAGGGTCTCTGGGATAGCTGGGACGATGACGCCTTCGTGCGCAACCGCGAGACCGGGCAGTTTTTCGATCGCGCCAAACTCCACACCCTCAGCCACAAAGGTCGGTTCTTCCAGGTGGAGGGTCCGCTCAACATCCAGCGCTCGGCGCAGGGCCAGCCAGTGGTGTTCCAGGCCGGTTCATCCGATGCCGGTATCGGCCTCGCGGGTAAACACGCCGATGCCGTCTTTACCAATTCTGCCTCACTAGAGGAAAACCAGACCTTCCTCAAGCGCGTAAAGCAGAGTGCTATCGCGCAGGGCAGGTCGGCTGCCGACGTCAAGATTTTTCCCGGCATCGGGCCCATCGTCGGCGAGACGCAGGAGGAAGCGGAGGCGAAATATGACGTGATCCGCAACCTCATCACCATTGAGGATGCGCTCGCCTATCTCGGGCGCTTCTTTGATCATCATGATTTCAGTGTTTATCCGCTGGATGAGCCATTTCCCGAACTTGGGGAGATCGGCAAGAACAGCTTTCGCTCGACGACCGACCGCATCAAGCGCCGGGCGAAGGAAAAGAACCAGACGTTGCGCGAGGCGGCGTTGGAAGCCGCCACTCCGCGCGAAGGCTTTATTGGCACGCCAGACAAAGTGGCGGATGAAATCATCCGCTGGGTGGAGCATGACGCCGCCGATGGATTTATCCTCGGCTTTCCGGTGATCGCCGAAGGGCTTGACGATTTTGTCCGCCTCGTCATCCCGGTGCTGCAAGGCCGCGGATATTTCGATCCGCATCTGGAAGGCGCGACGCTGCGCGATCACCTCGGCCTTCCTTTCAAGGAAAGTGTCTATTCCAACGGCGAAAGCAACACGGAAAAGGCCATCGCATAAGGTTGCGGCCGGGCGGCGGTGATCGCAGCCCGGCACAGATTTCAAGACGCGGCGAAAAAAAACGCTGCGCAGGAGACGGAACCATGAATATCCGCATTGACGGCGCGCGTCCGCAGGACGACGCCGAACGGCGAATCCTTGCCTTCATCGAGGAAAGCATCGCCATCCGGCACGATCTTCACCGGCATCCGGAGCTTTCGCTGAAGGAGACGCGCACGGCGGCGCTCATCGCCCGTTATCTCTTGTCTTTCGGGTATGAGGTGACGGAGGGTGTCGGCGGCCATGGCGTTGTCGCTACGCTCAGACGTGGCCATGGAGAAAAACGCCTCGGCATCCGCGCCGATATCGATGCGCTGCCGATCCATGAAGAGACCGGCCTTGCCTATGCCAGTGGAACACCTGGAATCATGCACGCCTGCGGCCACGATGGCCATACGACGATCTTGCTTGCTGCCGCCCGCTATCTTGCCGAAACATCGAATTTCTCAGGGACTTTGACCCTGATCTTTCAGCCTGCCGAAGAGATCGGAGCCGGAGCAAGGGCGATGATCAAGGATCGGCTGTTCGAGCGCTTTCCCGTCGATGCCGTCTTTGGCCTGCACAATTGGCCGGGTGTGGAAACCGGGCAGTTCGGCTTCGTCGAAGGTCCTGCGATGGCCTCCGTCGACAAGGCAAAGGTGCAGATCATCGGCAGGGGCGGGCATGGAGCGTCGCCTCATGAGACGGTCGATCCGGTTCTTGCCTCGGCAAGCTTCATTACCGCCCTGCAAAGCATCGTTTCGCGCAATGTCGATCCGCGCGAGATGGCGGTGCTGACGGTCGGCTCCATCCATGGCGGAACCGCCTCCAACGTCATTCCCGAGAGTGTCGAGCTGCAGATCACCGCCCGGGCTTTTTCGCCCGCCGTGCGCGACAGGCTGGAGGAGCGTCTTCCGGCGCTGGCCAGAGCGCAGGCGGAAAGTTTCGGCGCAAGGGCCGATGTCTCATACTCCCGTGGTTTCCCGCCGGCCATCAATCACGCCCAGGAGACGGTCTTCGCCCGTGAGGTCGCCAGAAGGCATTTCCCGTCCGCGCAGATTGCCGAAACGTTCCAGCCGCGGACAGCGAGCGAGGATTTCGCCTTCATGCTGCAGGAGCGGCCGGGTTCCTACCTCTTCGTCGGCAATGGCGAAAGCGCACCGTTGCACAGCCCTCACTACGATTTCAATGACGCGGTCATCGCGCCGGCCGCGCGCTTCTGGGTGCGCCTGGCCGAAGCCTACCTCTCCTGATGCAAAATTGAGGATAAGGACATGAGCGACAGTTTTCTCTACACCTCGGTCAAAGATCCGCTCGCAACCCCACTTCTGGAGGAGTTGCTGTTCGAATACGACAGCCGTTACGGCACCTTTTTCAACGCGGAAGGCGCCAAGGCGGAACTGAACAAATATCCGCCGGAGGCCTTCAGCCCGCCTTCGGGAAATTTCCTGCTGCTCCTGCGGGATGGCAAGCCGATCGCCGGTGGTGCCTTCATGCGTCACGACGATGAAACCGCAGAATTCAAACGTGTCTGGACCCATTCCGCTCATCGCCGCCAGGGGCTCGCAAAACTCGTTTTGCGGGAACTTGAAGAGCAGGCGGCGCGGCAGGGTTATGCCCGCGTCTACCTGACAACCGGGTTCCGCCAGCCGGAGGCGGTGGGGCTCTACCTTACCAACGGCTATCGGGCTCTTTTCGACACGACCGCCGATCCCGAGACAATCAAATCGCTGCCCTTCGAAAAATGGCTGTCCGGCACAGTTCTGGATCGAACGCCGATACTGGGGGGCCAGACGCAACTTTCTCCGGCCCATCCGTGAAAGGCCCGTTCTGATGACCATCGCTTCTGATTTTCCGCATGTTGGGTTGAACGACCCGAAGGCCCCTCCCGTCGAGAGCGGGTTGGCCAAAGGCGGCTATTCCCATTTCCGCATCGTGCCGGCGCGTTACCCGCTACGGACGGTGGGCACGGTTTTCTCTGTTCTTGTCATCGCGGCCGTCCTGCATTCTGTTTTCGGCAATCCGCGCTGGGGCTGGAACGTGTTTGCCGAATGGTTCTTTGCTGAGCCGGTTTTGGTCGGGCTCGGCCGGACATTGCTGCTGACTGCTCTTGGCGCTCTGTTTGGTTTCCTGCTCGGAACGTTGCTGGCGCTTGCCCGCGTTTCCCGTTCACCATTGCTGGTAGCCGTTTCCTGGACCTATATCTGGATTTTCCGGTCGATCCCACTGATCGTGCTTCTACTGATCCTTAACAATCTCGGTTATCTCTACGAGACCGTCACGATCGGCGTGCCCTATACCGGTATCAATTTCTTCAGCTGGAACACCACGCAGCTGATGACGCCTTTTGCGGCCGCGGTCCTTGGTCTTACCCTCAATCAGGCCGCCTTTGCCTCGGAAATTGTGCGTGGCGGCATCCTGTCGGTCGATCAGGGACAGCTTGAAGCCGCCGCCGCACTGGGCCTTCCCCGCCGCCGACAGGCGTCCCGGATTGTTCTGCCGCAGGCCATGCGCTCGATACTGCCCACGGCCTTCAACGACATCATCGGCCTCGCCAAGGGCACGTCGCAGGTCTATATCCTCGCCCTGCCGGAGCTGTTCTACACGATCCAGATCATCTACCGGCGAAATCTGGAAGTGATACCGCTCTTGATGGTCGCCACCGTCTGGTACCTGGTGATCCTGACGGCGCTTTCCATTGTCCAGCACCATATCGAGCGGCATTTCTCACGCGGGGCGCTGCGCAATCCGCCGCCATCACCCTTCGCCACGATCGTTCGCACCTTCCTGCCGCGCAAGACTGCACCTGATGCGGCGGAGCCCGCTGTTGCGAAGACTGAGCAGACGGTGCCGGTACGCGCTGCCCATTTCCATCCTGGCAACCGCGGCGGCTCGGTCAGCATCCATGGCGTTTCCAAATCTTTCGGGACGCTGAAGGTACTTGACGATGTCAGCCTTTCCATTCCCGCCGGCAGTGTCACCACGATCCTCGGCCAGTCTGGTTCGGGTAAGTCGACGCTGCTGCGCTCGATCAACCATCTGGAGCGGGTCGATGATGGCTTCATCGCGATCGATGGTGAGCTGGTCGGTTATCGGCAGAAAGGCGACACGCTTTATGAGCTGAAAGAAAAGGACATTTTGAAACGCCGTGTCGAGGTGGGCATGGTGTTCCAGAGCTTCAACCTCTTCCCCCATCTCACCGCACTTGAAAACATCGTTGAAGCGCCGGTCGCAGTTCGCGGCATTTCTAAAGAACAGGCCGAGGCCGAGGCGCGCGATCTTCTCGCCCGCGTCGGTCTGGCTGAAAAGGCAGGCGCATATCCCCGCCAGCTCTCGGGCGGGCAGCAGCAGCGTGTGGCCATTGCCCGCGCGCTCGCCCTGCGACCGAAGGTGCTGCTCTTTGATGAACCGACATCCGCGCTCGATCCTGAGCTCGTGAACGAGGTGCTTGATGTCATCAAGGAGCTGTCGCGCTCCGGCGTAACGCTCATCATCGTCACCCATGAAATCGGCTTTGCCCGGGAGGTCTCCGACAGGGTCGTCTTCATGGAACAGGGGCGCATCCTCGAAATCGGCACGCCGGAGAAGGTTTTCAATAAGCCGGACCATCCGCGCACCGCCGCGTTCCTCGCGAAAGTTCTCTAATCAAAAACCAGGGAAACACTCACATGGCATTTTCATCGAAACTATTGTCGCTGTTCGCGGCAGGTCTTTTCACCGCCACCGCTTCCCTCGTCCCGGTCGCCAATGCGCAGGAGGTAGACCTGTCGCCTGAGCAGAAGGGCCGGGTGCGGGCCGAAAAGGTAGAAGAGGCGACCAAACTTCTGCCTGCAGGCTACAAATTTGTCGCTGATGGAAAGCTGACGGTTGCGACCGTCCCCTTCCGTCTGCCGCTTGTGGATTATGCGAGTGACACCAAGACGCCTATCGGCGTGGAGCCGGATATCGCCCAGCTGGTCGCAGACAGTCTCGGGCTTGAGCTGCAGCTTGTTCCGATTGCCTGGGCGGATTGGCCGCTCGGGCTGGCATCCGGGAAATACGACGCGGTTGCCTCGAACATCACGGTGACTGAAGCGCGCAAGGAAAAGTTCGATTTCTCCAGCTACCGCAATGACTTGCTTGGCTTTTACGTCGGCAACGGCAGCAAGGTGACATCGATCGGCAAGCCGGAGGATGTGGCGGGCTTGAAGGTCATCGTCGGCGCCGCCACCAATCAGGAGCAGATCCTGCTGAAATGGATCAAGGACAACAAGGCCAAGGGGCTCGCCGACACGGAGGTGCAATATTACGACGATCAGGCGGTACTCGATGTCGCCCTGCAGTCGGGCCGCGCGGACGCCTATCTCGGACCCAATGCGACTTCCGCCTTCCAGGCAGCAAGCCAGAAGAAAACCAAACTCGTCGGCACCTTCTCCGGCGGATGGCCGGAAGCTGCAGAAATCGCAGTCGCCTCCAAGAAGGACGCTGGCATTGCCGAAGCTATCACCGCGGCACTGAACGCCCAGATCCAGAACGGCAACTACGGCAAGCTCCTTGCCCGCTGGAATCTCGGCTCGGAAGCCATCAGGGAATCCCGCACCAACCCGCCCGGCCTGCCAAAGAGCTGAAGCGCAAGTTTGCCGAAAAGCTGGGTTGCCAAACGCTGGGTGGCCGAAAGCTGAGTTGCCAAATGCTGAGCTGAAAGTGGGACATCACTCAGCCGGTAGCGCGGGCATCCTCCCGCCCGCGCTATCTCCGTCCCGCAAGCGTTTAATCGGGAACCACAATGACGTTCACCTCTCGCCTTGTCGCGGCAATGCTTGCCGCCATTTATTCCACCGGTGGCTTTGAACCTGCTTCGGCAACCGATGTTTTCGATCTCTCTCCCGATCAGCCGGGCCGTATCAGGGTTGAAAAGGATGCCGGCGCCATCGCAGCGCTGCCGAAGGACTATAAGTTCGTCACGCCAGGAAAATTTACCGTCGCGGTGTCACCGGGCGGACCGCCGCTCGCCACCTACGCGACGGATGCGAAGACCGTGGTCGGAGCAGACCCCGATTACGCCCTTGCCGTGGCAGATAGCCTCGGCCTTGAACTGGAGCTGGTGCCCGTCGCCTGGGCGGATTGGCCACTGGGGTTGGCTTCCGGCAAATATGATGCCGTTATCTCGAATGTAGGTGTGACGGAGCAGCGTAAGGAGAAGTTCGATTTCTCCACTTACCGGCAGGGCCTGCATGGCTTCTTCGTCAAGTCCGACAGCGGCATAGGGGCCATTAATGAGCCCAAGGATGCCGCAGGCTTGAGGATCATCGTCGGCGCGGGCACCAATCAGGAGCGCATCCTGCTGAAATGGAGCGATGAGAATGTCGCCGCCGGATTGAAGCCGATAGAGCTGCAATATTATGACGACGAAGCCACGCGGCTCGTGGCGCTTTCCGCAGGGCGCGCAGACGTTATCGTCCAGCCGCACGCACAGCTGGTTTTCATTGCCGCCCGCGACAAGACCATCAAGCGCGTCGGAACGCTCTCTGCCGGCTGGCCGGAACGGTCCGATGTTGCCATCACCACGCGCAAGGGTTCCGGATTGGCCGATGCGCTGACGCTCGCCACAAACGATCTGATCAAGAGCGGCGCCTACAAAAAGATTCTGGATCGCTGGCAGCTTTCGGAAGAGGCTCTTCCGGAATCGCGGACCAATCCGCCCGGCCTGCCGAAAAGTTGATTGATGGATATAGATGCGGTGGACCATGCTACCCACAGGCGCAAGGACCTGCGGGTAGTGCCCCTTCCGGCCTTTTCGCTCTAGAAATCCGCAACCTTGCCCCAGGATGAGTTGAGGAAGCGGCTGGGTTGATAGGGCGTTGGATCGACGATCGGGTTCGATCCCGTCACGATATCGGCGATGAGATGGCCCGCGCCCGGGCCGATGCCGAAGCCGTGGCCGCTGAAGCCTGCGGCGAGGATCAAGCCCGGCAACTCCGTCGTTTCGCCAATCGCCGGCACACCGTCCGGTGTGCTGTCGATGAAACCCGCCCATGCGGCGGCAATCCGGGTATTTTTGAGGCCTGGCAGAAGCTTGAGAGCCCTTTCATGTGTCTCCCTGATAGCGGCTGCATTGGGTTTCGGATCGAGGATGCGCACACGCTCCATTGGGGTTGGTGCATCCAGACGCCAGCGTCGCAAGGTTTCGTGGCCGCCACGAACGCCTTCCAGGCCGCCAGGGCGCAGGCTTTTCCAACGTTTGACGAACATCGGAACGAACTCGCGGGAAAATCTCATCTGCTGGGCTGTCGGGTCGATGCGACCAAGCCCGCTTATGGCGAGCGTGTAGCCGCCATTGCTTCTTTTTGTAACGGAGACGGCCGCGGTGTGAAGAGCATCCGGCAGGCCTTCCGCTCCAGGCGTGACGGCGAGAATGGACGAACGTACCGACGCTTGCGGAAAGCGGATGCCGAGTTGACGGCAGAAGGATGAGGCCCAGGCACCGCCGGACATGATGGCAGTCCTGGTGCGGATCGTACCTCGTTCTGTGACGACGGCGCTGACGCGACCGCCTTCGGTTTCGAGCCCGCGTGCTGCGCAGTTCTGGTGCACCGTCCCGCCCAGTTTGATGATGGCGCGTGCCACTGATGGTGCCGCCATGGACGGATCGGCCGTGCCGTCGGTTGGTGAAAACACGCCGCCCTTCCATCGCTTGCCGGTGGCACGGCCGCGTTCGCTCGCCTCATCGGCGCTCAGCATATGGGTGGTGACCCCGGCTGTGATTGCAAAGTCGCGCCAGCGTGCCCAACCGGCAAGCTCTGCCTCATTGTCGCTCAGGTAAAACAGCCCGCAGCGACGGAAGCCCGTATTCTCGCCGCTTTCTTTGCCAAATTCCTCCCACAACGCGAGGCTTCTGGTCGAGATCGGCAACTCACGGGCATCGCGGTTCTGCTGGCGGCACCAACCCCAGTTGCGGCTGGATTGCTCCCCGCCGATGAGGCCTTTTTCCACCAGAGCGACCTTCAGTCCCCGCCGCGCGAGATAATAGGCTGCAAAGACACCGACGATGCCGCCACCGATAATGACGGCATCCGCGGAGTTGGGCAGTTCCGGCGAGGTCGTTATCTGTTGCAGCGGCGCGGGCATGGTCGAACTCCTTCTGTTGGTCCCAATTTACCGCACCTGACGTGTAAACGCTGCCAGACTGCGCCTCTCATCGGAATCTCCTGCCGTTCGGAAGCGTTTCTGCAACTCTTTATGCTGCACCAAAAAAATAACTCCACGTCGACAGATGTTGGCCATGTGGTAAGATTTCTTCAAAGGTGCCAGAATTTTATGCTGCATCGATAAAAGACATTGAGGGGTTCCGCAGATGATGAAGCTTGACCGAATCGACATCAAGATTCTCTACGAGTTGCAGAAGAACGGTCGTATCACCAATGTGGAGCTGGCGGAGCTCGTCAACCTCTCTCCGAGCCCCTGCCTGATGCGGGTCAAAAAGCTGCAGGCGGAGGGCTATATCGGTGGGTATTCCGCACAGATCAACGTGAACAAGCTCGGCCAGACGCTGACGGTGTTTACGGAAATCACGTTGAAGAATCATCGGCAGATCGATTTCGCCCGCTTCCTCGGCGTCGTGGAAAAGATCGACCAGGTCATCGAATGCCACCTGGTTTCCGGCGGCTACGACTATCTGCTGAAATTCGTGACGTCAGGCATTGTCGAGTACCAGTCGATCATGGAGCGGCTGACCGACATGGATGTCGGTATCGACAAATATTTCAGCTTCGTGGTGCTGAAATCCCCAATTGTCAAAACCCACATGCCGCTCACCAGCCTGTTTCCGCTTTGAGCTGGGCGGTGCGCGGCGGCCGCGCACTGGTGTCTCTGACCGGCACGTCCTGCTAGACAGGAACTGTTCCCAGCATAGAGGTCACGACGGCGAGCGCCCGAACCTATTCCGCGATCTCGTCGGTGCCCACCCAGCGCCCTTCGGCGAAGGATCGGGCCATGGCATGAATGCTGCGCTCGATCTTCAGCCCTTCCTCGAAATCGATGATATGGGCCTTCTCGCCCTCGATCGCCGCGATCAGCTCCCGGCATTCGATCACCTTCAGGTCGTTGAAGCCGAGGCCGTGGCCGGGGGCGGGGATGAAACGGTCGTAGGGCTTGTGGTGCGGGGCAGTGAGGATCGTTCGGAACCCCTGTTCTTCCGGGCGTCCGCCGGTAGTGTAAAGCTGAAATTCGTTCATCCGCTCCTGATCGAACAGGATCGAGCCGGTGGAGCCATATATCTGGATGGCGATGCGGCCCTTGCGGCCCCACGCGGAACGGTTGGCGATGAGCACGGCGGAAATGCCGCCTTCAAGTTTCAGGAGAACGCTGGCAAGATCATGTGTCTCAACGGCCCGCTCGCCGCCGCCGGCAAGCGGGCGGGTCTCATAGGGCTTTACCATATCGGTGATGGCGCTTTGTGCGTGACCGAACAGGGCGTAAAGCAGCGACAGCGGGTGGACGGCAAAATCGTCCAGCGCGCCATAACCGGAGGACGCCTCGCTCTTCCAATAGAAGGGCTGGGTCGCGTCGGCCATGAAGTCCTCGTCCATTTCGGCGCGCACGTGATAGACGTTACCGATCGCGCCTTCGTCGATCAGGCGGCGGATGTGGCGGATGACGGGGTTCTGGATATAGTTGTAACCCATCACCGCTGCCTTGCCGGATCGGCGGGCCGCATCGCGCATCTTCACTGCATCGGCAAAGGCAGGCGCCATCGGTTTTTCGCACCAGACATGCTTGCCGGCCTCAAGCGCGGCTATCGCCATTTCCGGATGAAAGGCGTTGGGCGTGGTGACCGAGATGACGTCGATTTCGGGATCGGTCAGCAGGTCGCGCCAGTTGCCTGTCGAGCGGGCAAAACCGAACTCGGCGGCCTTCTTCGCCGCGAGCTCTGGATTAACCTCCGCAAGCGTCACCAGGCGGGGGCGTTCCACATCGCCGAAGACACTCGTGACGTTATTCCACGCCAGTGCGTGGCACTTGCCCATGTAACCCGTGCCAATAAGGCCCACGCCAAGAGCGGCCATGGTATTCTCCTCCCAGAGATGTGAAGTTTGAATGCTTCAGGGATTATCGCGCTTGAAAATCCAGTCATGATCCGGGTGGTTCTTGAAGCGCCATTTGCGCATCGGCCCCGCCATCACGTTCAGATAATACATCTCGTAACCATAAGGCGCGCCGCAGGGGTGATGGCCCTTTGGCACGAGCACGACATCGCCGTCCGATACTGCCATGGTCTCGTCCAGCGAGCCGTCTTCGGTGAAGACGCGCTGGAAACCGAAACCCTGCGCCGGGTTGAGGCGGTGGTAATAGGTCTCTTCGAGATAGGTCATGTTGGGGTAGTTATCGTCGTCATGCCGGTGCGGTGGATAGGACGACCAGTTGCCGGAGGGCGTGAAGACTTCCGTGACCAGCAGGCTGTCCGCCACATCGCGCTCTTCCATGGCGATTGGGAAGATGTAGCGCGTATTGGCGCCCTTGCCACGCTCCGTCAGCTGCACACCGTCAGGCCCGATCTGCTGCGCCTCGCGGCTGCCCTTTTTGCCGGGTGCGGTGCAGACGCCGACGGTGCAATTAGTCGTGGCGGTCAGCGACCATTCGGAGCCTGCGGGCACGTAGACGCAATGTGGCGGCTTGCGCTCGAACACATTCATGCGGTCACCGAGTTCACCGAAATCCTTACCGCCTGCGGAAATCGTCGCCTTGCCTTCGACCAATACGAGGATGACTTCCGTGTCGCCGGTGCTTTCCGCTGCCGTCTCGCCCGGCTTCAGTCGGTAGAGGCCGAAACCGACATAACCCCAATCCGCGCTTTGGGGCGTGATATCGTGCACCTTGCCGCTGGTCGCGACCGGCTTGCGCAGAAGTGAGGTCATGGTGGCGTTCCTTTTTGGTCAGTCGTTCGTCGGTTGTTGCCGTCTCGTGACCCGGCCTTGAGCCGGGGTCCAGCCGACGCGCGTCCGCGCGGCGGGGAGAGTCTTCTCAACCCAAAGAACTTGGGCTGGCTGGATGCCGGCTCAAGGCCGGTATGACGGGTGGGATTGGTCACCCGCCTTCCTTGCCTCAGCTCAAGCAGCTTCAGCCTTATCCAGCCCCACTTCGCGCGCAAAAGCCTTCAGCGATTTCAGCCCGAGGCTCTGATACTCGAACGGGTTGCGCACGTCAGGATCCTGCTCGGCCTCGATCACCAGCCAGCCGCTGTAACCATGCTCGGCCGCCACCTTCAGTACCGGCGGGAAGTTCACGCCGCCTTCGTTATCGCCAGGCACGGTGAAGACACCGCGGCGAACGCCTTCGAGGAAGGAAAGTCGTTCGTTGCGGACCTGATCGGCAATGATCGGGCGCACGTTCTTGGCATGAATATGGCCGACACGGCTCATGTATTTCTGCGCGACGCGAACAGGATCGCCGCCGCCGAAGAGGCAATGGCCGGTATCGAGCAGCAGATGCGTCTTCGGACCGGTATGCTGCATCAAGAGGTCGATCTCGTCTTCGCTTTCGACCACCGTTCCCATGTGGTGGTGATAAACGAGGGTGATGCCCTGTTCTGCGGCAAAGGCGGCCAGTGCCTCGACACCGGCGCCAAACTTCGCCCAGTCTTCGGCCGCAAGGCGCGGACGGTCGACCAGCGCCTGGCCGTCATCGCCGTGAATGGCGTTGGAGGTTTCACAGACAATGATGACCTTCGAGCCCATGGCCTTCAGCAGGTCAAGCGCCGGCTGCATTGCTTTCTTTTCGGATTCGATATCATCGGTCAGAAGGTTCAGCGAGTGCCAGCCCGAGACGAAGGAGAGGCCGCGCGGCGAAAGCACGCCCTTCAGGCCTTCCGGGTCGGTCGGGAATTTGTGCCCCTTTTCGATGCCGTCGAAACCGATCTTGGCGGTTTCATCAAGGCATTGCTCCAGGCTGATATGGGCGCCCAGCGTGCGGTCGTCGTCATTGGACCAGGCGATGGGGTTGGTGCCGTAACGGATCATCTTAACTTCTTTCTTTCAGGGCGTTTTCATAACGGGCGCGCGCATCGGTCACTTCCGGGCGCTCCGATGTCTCGGGAACGGCGACGTCCCACCAGTGGCCACCGGCCTGCGGTGTCGGGTAGGGGTCGGTATCGATAACGATGACAGTGGTGCGGGTCGACGCGCGGGCCGCTGCCAGCGCCTCCTCCAGCTCTGATATCGTCGATACTTTGCGCGCATCCGCGCCCATCGATGCCGCGTGCGCGGCAAAATCGATAGCGATAGGATTGACGTTGCTGTGGGCGTAGAGGTTGTTGAACTGCGCGCCGCCGGTGGCCATCTGCAGGCGGTTGATGCAGCCGTAACCCCTGTTGTCGGTGATGACAAGCGTGATCTTCACGCCCATGGCAACCGATGTCGCAAGCTCGGAATTCATCATCATGTAAGAGCCGTCGCCGACCATGACGATCACATCGCGGTCCGGTTCCGCCATCTTGATGCCGAGGCCCCCGGCGACCTCGTAACCCATGCAGGAGAAGCCGTATTCCATGTGATAGGAAAGCGGCAGCTTGGATTTCCACAGCTGGTGCAACTCGCCCGGCATGGTGCCTGCAGCGCACATGACGACGGTATTTTCCCGCGACTGGCGCTGGACAGCGCCGATGACCTGCATGTCGGTGGGCAGGCTGTTTGCGTGCTCTTCGCCCGGCGCCGCCGTATCGGCATCGGCCTTTTCGAACCATGCTGCCTTAAGGCTCGCGTCCGGCGCCGCAAAACGGTGGCTGCCGAGGGCTGCGGAGAGCTTTTCAAGCCCGATTTTGGCATCTGCCGTCAGGCTGATCGCATCGTGCTTGGCGCTGTCATAGGGCTGCACGTTGAGCGCCAGGATTTTGCGGTTCGGGTTCTTGAACAGCGCCCAGGAGCCGGTGGTAAAATCCTGAAAACGCGTGCCGACACCAAAGACCAGATCGGCCTTTTCGCTGATGCTATTGGCGCTTTCCGCACCGGTCACGCCAACGGGGCCGAAATTCAGGTCGTGATCCCAAGCCAATGCCGATTTGCCGGCCTGTGTTTCAACAACGGGGATGGAGTGGGTTTCGGCAAAGCGCTTCAGGGTCTCCGTTGCGCCGGCGAAATGAACGCCGCCACCAGCAACGATGATGGGGTTCTTCGCGGCCGTCAGCGCTGCGACGGCCTCTTCGAATTCCACCACGTCGGGTTCGGGGCGGCGCTGGCGCCAGACCCGCTTTTCGAAGAAGCTTTCGGGATAGTCATAGGCTTCCGCCTGCACATCCTGGCAGAAGGCGAGCGTGACAGGGCCGCAATCGGCAGGGTCCGTCATGGTGCGCATGGCGCGGGGAAGGGCGGTCAGCAACTGCTCCGGCCGCATGATGCGGTCGAAATAGCGGCTGACCGGGCGGAAGCAGTCATTCACCGTCATCGTGCCGTCGCCGAAATCTTCGAGCTGCTGCAAGACCGGATCGGGCCCACGATTGGCGAAGACATCACCGGGGATGAGAAGAACGGGCAGGCGGTTGACATGCGCAAGCGCGGCCGCCGTTACCATGTTTGCCGCACCAGGTCCGATGGAGGAGGTGACCGCCATGGCGCGGCGGCGGCGCAGCTGCTTGGAGTAGGCTATGGCAGCATGGGCCATGGATTGTTCGTTCTGGCCGCGATAGGTCGGCAGCTCGTCCCTGATACCATACAGCGCTTCGCCGATGCCCGCGACATTGCCATGGCCGAATATCGCCCACATGCCAGCAATATAGGTTTCGCCGTGTTCATTCATCTGTGCTGCCAGGTAACGAACCATGGCCTGCGCAGCCGTCAGTCTTACTGTCTTCACGCTGCCTCTCCCTTTTTGGCGCGCGCCTCATCCCAGATACGGCACAGGCTGGTATAACGCTGCGCCATGTCCTTGACCGCTTCCTCGTCGGTCATCTTGCCGGAAAGCCAGCCGCGGGCGGCGTCCGCAAAAATCGTCCGGCCAACCGCGAAACCTTTGACCAGATCGAAGCCAGCCGCAAGGCGGAAGCTTTCTTCCAGTTCGCTCTGCGGTGCGTCGAGACCAAGCACGACGATGCCCCGCACATAAGGGTCGTTGCGATGCACGGCGTCGCAGGCATTCTTCCACGCCGCCGTGGTTTTCATCGGCTCCAGCTTCCACCAGTCGGGGTAAACGCCGATCTCGTAAAAGCGCTCGATGATGCGGGCGGCGGTCAGATCGTCGGTCGGGCCGACCTTGGAGGGTATGACCTCCAGCAGCATTTCCAGCCGGTTGCGGCGTGCCGCTTCAAACAGCCGTATAACGGTTTCTTCCTGCGCGGCGCGCATCTCATCGGTGTCGTCAGGGTGATAGAAACACAGAACCTTGACGACATTTTCAAGCGGCCATTCGGAAAGCCCGCCAAAATCCTTGCCGAGATCGGGTTCCAGCGTCAGCGGGCGCGAGCCCGGCCATTCTACCGGACGACCGATCCAGAGGCCGGAACCGCTGGCGGCAAACAGCGCATCGCGGCCAAGGCGTCCGTCGCAGAGAATGCCGTAACCCGGCTCCCCACCGGAAACCTTTTGCGCGGCCTGAAGGCAAAGCTTCTTGAAAGCGCCGATCTGCTTGTGCTTGACGCCAAGCTCGTCGGCGATCGCTTCCAGCTGCATGCGATGGTCGAAGGCGAAAACGCGCATCGTGTCCCAGTCGCCCTTGCGGTTGGTGGACCAGTGCACCTGCTCGAGCGCTTCGTCCTTGCGCAGCGCTTTGTTGCGAATGCCGGCTTTGAAGAAATATTGCAGCTCTTCCCAGCTTGGATAGGCCGGCGTACAGCCATGGCGGGAGACGGCGAAGGCGCCGCAGGCATTGGCGTATTTCAGCGTTGTCGGCCAGTCTTCGCCCCGCAGCCAGCCGCGGAACAGCCCGGCCATGAAACCGTCACCAGCACCCAGAACATTGAAGACCTCGATCGGGAAACCTTCGCCCGTCTGCCCGTCATCGAGGCTTGCGGGAATATCCCCGGTGAAGACCGAAGCACCCATAGGGCCGCGCTTGCACACCAGCGTGGCATTCGAAACCTTGCGCACGGCATTCAGTGCGGTCAGCGTATCTGTCGAGCCGCCGGCAATGTGGAACTCCTCTTCCGTGCCGACGATGAGATCGAAGAGATGCAGGGTCGACTGCAGCTTGGCGGTCACCTTCTGCGATTCCACGAAACGGCTCTCGCCATCGCCATGGCCGGCCACACCCCAGAGATTAGGGCGGTAATCGATATCGAGCGCGGTCTTTGCACCATTTTCACGGGCGAGTTTCAGCGCTTTCAGCACCGCCGCTTCCGTCTTCGGATGCGACAGATGTGTGCCGGTGGCGCAGACGCAAGCCGCCTCGGCGATGAAAGCGGGATCGATATCGTCTTCGCTGAGCGCCATGTCGGCACAGTTTTCACGGTAGAAAATCAGCGGGAACTGGTTCTGATCACGAATGCCGAGCAGCACCAGTGCCGTCAGGCGCTCCGGGTCGGTTTTCACGCCACGAACGTCAACGCCTTCGCGAACCAGCTGTTCACGGATGAAGCGGCCCATGTGCTCGTCGCCGACACGGGTAATGACGGCGCTGTTTAGGCCAAGCCGCGCAGCACCGGCTGCAATGTTGGTGGGAGAGCCGCCAATATATTTGGCAAAGGAGGCCATGTCCTCCAGACGGCCACCGACCTGCGACCCATAAAGGTCAACAGACGAGCGCCCGATCGTGATGAGATCAAGTTTTTTCAAAAGGTTCCTCCTTAGCACCGCGTTTTGACGCGGTGTGCCTCATGGTGCGGGCAGTTCTGGTCAGAGTGCCGCCAGCTGTCGCCATTCCGCTTCGGCGAGCCTCCTCTGCTCGCTGATGCCGTTACGGAAAGGACGGTCGTGGAATGCCCGTTTCATAAATTTGGACCATAAATTCTATTTTTTCCCTTTTCAATAAAAATATTCAGACAGTTTTGCGTGCGCCTACAGCGACCGCCAGCGTGATGGCCAGACAGAGAGTGGCCGAAAGCGAGCGGAACGCCCCGAAATCGATCTCGGTGACGGTTAGCAGGGTCGCGCCGGATTTTCGGAGTGGGTTAACGGCGGAATCGGAAAGCGCGACAACCGGAATGCCATTGGAGCGGGCGTTTTCAGCCAATTCCAGCGTTTCGGTGGAATAGGGAGAGAAGGTGATTGCTATCAGCGCGTCGTCCCGTGAGATGGCGCTGACATTGCCGAGCCCGCCGACTGCGCTGTGCAGAACCGCCGGCACCTTCATCTTCTCGAAGGCGTAGGCCAGATAGCTGGCGATGGGAAACGAGCGCCGCAAACCGATGATGTGAACGGTGCGTGCCTTGGCAAGAGCTGAAACCGCCTCATCCAGTTGCCGCGTATCCACCGATTTCAGCAGCATTTCGAGCGAAGATCGACCTGCCTCCACGAATTCCGCCAGCAAACCGGAAGCGCTCTCGTCGCCCTTTTCGCGCAGGTGATCGAGCCGGGTGGCATAATCCGGCCAGCCACCAACATAGGAATCACGGAAGAGCCGCTGCATTTCTGAAAAGCCGGAAAAGCCGAGGATCTGGCAGAAGCGCATGAAGGCTGACGGCTGCACGCCGGCCCCCTCGGCCATTTCGGCAACGGTGGAGACAGCGATGCGGTCCTGATTGGAGGCGACATAGTCGGCACATTGCCGCAATCGTTTCGGAAGGCCCTCCGCAACCTGGAGCAATCGCTCCTCGAAAGCCTTCACCGAATCTGGCGCCTCGCTTGCCGTCATTGTTTTCCCTTTGCGACACGTAAAATTGCGGGCACTTTACCTTCGATGGAATTTTTATTCCATCGGGTTTTTAAACGGGTCGATCAGGATGCACAGGCGGTCGACAATGCGGAGGTACGACGGTAATTGCAGGATGGCGCAAGAAACGGGTGGAGGCCGATACGCTTTGATGGTTTTCTATAAAGCGTTAGGAGACATGCGATGAACGCCAACATTTCGCTGAACGAAGACATTACCCCCATTGGCTCCGATTATGAAACGGTGCGCGGGGTCATTGAGCTTTTGACGCTGGATTATCGCGAGCAACCTTCCCTCGATGCCATTGCCGCACGGCTCGGTCAGTCACCGACGCAGTTGCAGAAGACCTTTACCCGTTGGGCCGGCCTTTCGCCCAAGGCGTTCTTGCAGGCGGTCACGCTCGATCACGCCAAGAGACTGCTGCGTGAGGAAGATCTGCCGCTGCTGGAAACGTCCATCGAGGTCGGAATGTCCGGCCCCGGACGCCTCCACGATCTGTTTGTCACGCATGAAGCGATGTCGCCGGGCGAATGGAAGGCAAAAGGCGGCGGTCTGACGATCCGCTATGGGTTTCATACGTCGCCGTTCGGTCTTGCCCTTGTTATGGTGACCGACCGCGGGCTTGCCGGCTGTGCATTTGCCGATCCGGGGGAAGAGCGCGCCTGTTTTGAAGATATGGCGGGCCGCTGGCCGAATGCGCGTTATGTCGAGGATCGTGAAGCGACCGCCCCCTATGCAGCCCGTATTTTCGAGCCATCGCTCTGGTCGGCGGATCGGCCGTTGCGCGTGGTGCTGCTCGGCACGGATTTTCAGGTGCGCGTGTGGGAAAGCCTGCTGAAAATACCGATGGGTCGCGCCGTCACCTATTCCCATATCGCTTGCGATATCGGTCAACCCACCGCCTCCCGGGCCGTCGGCGCGGCGGTTGGCGCCAACCCGGTGTCTTTCGTCGTTCCCTGTCATCGCGCTGTCGGTAAAAGCGGGGCGCTGACGGGATACCATTGGGGCCTGACACGCAAACGGGCAATGCTGGGCTGGGAAACAGGCAAGGTGTGAGGCGGTGCTCGTCTTCGATAGCCGATGAGAAGAGGGCCGATTAAAAAAAAGTTCTGACCTCTTATTGTCAGCTTTCCAAACTTTTTTTCGATAACGCCTGAGTGCCCGGTTGCGCCCGCCGTCTCGCCCCCTATGTGAGACGGGCTGCGATGCGTAGCGCTCATCTCGCCGTCAAGGGGCGATGTGGGCTGGTCCTCCCAGGGAAAACGAAGATGCTTATCGAAAAACTCAACTGGCGTTACGCCACCAAGAAAATGGATCCTTCCAAGGCTGTGTCTGAAGACAAGGTCGAGCGTATTGTCGAGGCGGCGCGGCTGGCGCCCACCTCCAGCGGTCTTCAGCCATTTGAAGTCATCGTCGTCACCGATGCGGACGTGCGCGCCAAGATCCGCGAGATTGCCTGGAACCAGGCGCAGGTGACCGACGGTTCGCATCTGCTGGTGTTTGCGGCGTGGGATAATTACACCGAAGAGCGGATCAACCACATGTTCGATCTGGTCAACGAGGAACGCGGCATCAAGAATGAAGGCTGGGAAGCCTATCGCCAGATGCTGCTTAACACCTATCCGCAGCGCGACGAGCAGGTGAATTTCGAACATGCCGCCCGTCAGGCCTATATCGGCTTTGGCATGGCCGTGGCGCAGGCCGCCTTTGAGGGCGTGGATTCTACCCCGATGGAAGGCTTCGACCCGGCGAAGCTCGATGAAATCCTCGGCCTGCGTGAGAAGGGCCTGCGATCCGTCACTATCCTGCCGCTCGGCTATCGCCAGCCGGAAGGCGACTGGCTGGTGAACCTGAAGAAGGTGCGCCGCCCAGTCGAAGAATTCGTCAGCCGCGTCTGATTTCTCCCAATCGCGAAAGCTAAAGCATTTCCAGGAAAAGTGGAATCCGGTTTTCCGTCCGGAAATGCGGCACACAAAGAGCGGGAGCGTTTTTGCTATTCGAAGAACGCAAAAACGCTCCCGACTGCCGCATGGCCGCCTACGCGGCTTTGCGGTAGATTTTTCCTCTCTTCTCAGATAATTGAGAAAACATCCCTGTTAAAAGGTGGCGTGTGCGGGCAAGTATGCGTCATCGAATTGCCGATCCCCGGCATTTCTGAGTGAAAGCCTGACGAAATGACCCGGAAAATCAGCTGTCATCGAATGTGCCGCAAAGCTGCATGAAGAGAGCGGTTCAGCACCGCAACAGGATTTTTTGAGACCCGATCCGTCACGCATTCCCAGAGTTCACAATGACTTTCCCATCCAGCACGGCATCCACCGTGCGCCAAAAGCAGGCGGTCCCGGAAGGGGCGGCAAAGGAGCCGATGGTCACGTTTGAAGGCGTGACCAAGACCTTTGGCGGCGCCGACGGCAAGCCCGGCTTCGCGGCCCTTGCCGGTATCGATTACGCCGTGCCGAAAGGCTCCATCACCGGCATCATCGGCCGCTCGGGCGCGGGCAAATCCACGCTCATTCGCCTTGCCAACGGTCTTGAGAAGCCTTCGACCGGCCGCGTGGTCGTCGATGGCGTCGATGTCGCGGCGCTCGATGAAAAGAGCCTGCGCACGCTGCGCCGTTCCGTCGGCATGATCTTCCAGCATTTCAATCTTCTGTCCTCGCGAACCGCTTTCGATAATGTGGCCCTGCCGCTCGAAATCGCCGGCCTGGGGAAGAAGGAGATCGAAACCCGTGTCGCGCCGCTGCTTGATCTTGTCGGGCTTTCGGACAAGGCGAAACGGTATCCGGCGGAACTCTCCGGCGGCCAGAAGCAGCGTGTCGGCATTGCTCGTGCGCTCGCCACCCAGCCGAAGCTGCTCCTGTCCGACGAGGCGACCTCCGCGCTCGACCCGGAAACGACGCAATCCATTCTCGAACTGCTGAAGCGCATCAATGCCGAACTTGGTCTGACCGTGCTGCTCATCACCCACGAAATGGAGGTGGTGAAGACCATCGCCTCGCAGGTGGCCGTCATCGACAGGGGCCTGATCGTTGAGGAAGGCACGACCTTCGACATCTTCACCGCCCCGAAACACGAGACCACCCGCAGCCTGCTGTCGTCGTCTGTCGGCGTGAAGCTGCCGCACTGGGTTACCTCAGGGCTAAAGCCTGAAGCCACGGAAGGCAACCGTGTTCTGGTGCGTCTGGTGTTCTTCGGCGAGACGGCCTTCCAGCCGTTGACGGCCCGCTTGGTCGCCGAGATCGGTCCAGATGTGAACATCCTCGCCGGCACCATCGAGGAAATCTCCGGCGAGCCCTTCGGTTCGCTCGTCGTCTCCTATCCGGCCTCGGCTGAGGTTACAGCGCGCGCCAATCGCTTTTATGTTGAAACCGGTCTTCACACGGAGGTGCTCGGTTATGTCGCCTGATATGATCTTCAACCTTCTGCTGAAGGGCCTGCTGCAAACCCTGCATATGGTCGCTGTCGCCGGCATTGTTGGCTCCATCATCGGCGTGCCGATGGGCGTTTTCCTTGCCACCAGCGGCAAGGGCGAACTGTTTCCCGCGCCAATGACCAATCGCATCCTCGGCCTCATCGTGAATGCGGCGCGCTCCACGCCTTTCATCATTCTTGTCGTGGCGATCATTCCCTTCACCCGGCTGGTGGCCGGCACGTCGATCGGCACCAGTGCGGCCATCGTGCCGCTGACGGTTGCGACCGTGCCTTTCATCGCAAGGCTGGTGGAAGCGGCGATCCGCGAGGTGGACAAGGGGCTCATCGAGGCCGCCCGCGCCATGGGCGCGACCCCGTTGCAGATCGTCACCAAGGTGCTGCTGGCTGAGGCCAAGCCCGGTATCACGCTGGCGCTCACGCTGACGCTGGTCAGCCTCATCGGTTATTCGGCCATGGTTGGCGCGGTCGGCGGCGGCGGGCTGGGCGATCTCGGCATCCGCTACGGTTACCAGCGCTTCATGCCAGACGTGATGTTGGCCGTGGTTCTGGTGCTGATCGTGCTGGTGCAGCTGGTGCAGAGCGCCGGCGACCGGCTGGCGCGCAGCTTCGACAAGCGCACACGCAAAAATTAACAGCCTTTATAATAACAACCCAAGGAGACACCCATGAAGAAACTCATCCTCGCGGCCTCGCTCGCCGCTCTCTTCACCGCCGGTCAGGCGCTGGCGGAGACGATCAAGATCGGCGTCACCCCCGCCGAACACGCGCAGATCATGGAGCAGGTGAAGAAGATCGCCGCCGCCAAGGGCCTCGAAATCGATATCGTCGAATTCTCCGATTACGTCGTGCCGAACCAGGCGCTGAACGACGGCGAGCTGCAGGCGAACTCCTTCCAGCACCAGCCTTACCTCGACAACCAGATCGCTGACCGCAAATTCGATCTCGTCAGCGTCGGCACCACCATCACCACTCCGATGGGCGTTTATTCGAAGAAGGTGAAGAGCCTTGACGAGCTGCAGGATGGCGCGACGGTCGGTATTCCGAACGATCCGACCAATGGCGGCCGCGCCCTTTTGGTTCTTGCTTCCAAGGGTGTTATCAAGGTCAAGGAAGAAGCCGGTCTGAAGGTCACCCCTGCCGACATCACCGAAAACCCGAAGAACATTCAGATCGTTGAGCTCGACGCTGCCCAGCTGCCGCGCTCGCTTGACGATACTGACGCTTCGGTCATCAACACCAACTACGCCACGGCTGCCGGCCTGAACCCGAAAAAAGATTCCATCGCCATCGAAAGCGAAAAGTCTCCTTATGCGAATGTCATCGCTGTTCGTGCACAGGATAAGGACAAGCCTTGGGTAAAAACGTTGGTCGAATCCTACCAGAGCCCGGAAGTGAAGGCTTTCATCCTGGAGAAATATAACGGCACGGTCATCCCGTCCTGGTAAGAAGCTTCGATTCTGACCGTTTGTTAGCCTCTCCCGTTCGCGGGGGAGGTTTTTTGTTTAATGCCAGCGGAAAACGGGTTTCCATGAAAAACCGGAGGCATTTGGCGGAATGGTTTTTCACGTTTTCCGCCGTAGTACGGGTTCGTACCCTTTGTTTTTTGGGTTCGCGCGGCGGCGTGGTTTAACGGCTTTTGAATGTTTCCTTCGCAAAATGGTGCTTTCGAAGGGGGCTTTATGCGCATTGCGCCGCGCAACATTGGAGATTATCTGCCGGTCGGCCGCAGAACTGCGGTCGGCGTTGTGCTGTCCACTTTCGCGCTCGTGCTTCTCATCGTCACTGCGCTCGTTCTCTCCGCCCTCAGTCAGGTCCGGGAGAAGACAAATCTGCTCGATAATGCCCGTTCCCGTGAGACGACGGCGGGCGCTCTGGTGACGTTTCGCGAGCAACTTGGCGCAACCCTGAACGATTACGCCGCCTGGGACGATGCCGCCGACAATATTTATGCGGCCGATCGCTACGACTGGGTGTCGAGCAATTATGGTGAAGCGACCGTCAATAACGATCTTTTCGATACAGCCATCGTCATCGACGAGGGTGGCAGGGCTCGCATGGCCTACCAGAACGGTAAGCCGGTGGCGTGGACCTATGATACATATTTCTCCGGTGGGCTGACGGAGATGATAGCGGCTGCCCGGATCATGCCTGCCGGCATGAACGCACAGGTGACGGGCTTCGTCAAAACCCAGGACGGTATCGCCGCTGCCGGGGTCGCTCTCATACGGTTGAAGTCGGGGGCATTGCCATCGGTGGTGTCGGAGCGTCGTTATCTGATTTTCGCCCGTCATCTTAAACAGGCTACGGTGGACAAGCTTGCTCGAAACTACGTGATCGAGGGGCTGGAACTGAGGTACGGAGAGGAACCTACCGCCAACCACGTCGATATCGTCAATCCCAAGGGGCAGGTGCTGGCGAATCTCGTCTGGCGCTCACATCTCCCGGGAGACGTCAGTTTTCATGAGGCGCGGCCAGTCGTGTTTACGGCGCTTGGCATCGCGGGCACATTCTTTCTCGTGCTTCTTCTCATCGGTTCGGCCACGCTCGACCGGCTGAAGGCCGATGAAGCAGCGGCGCGGGAAGAGGCGCTGCGCGATCGGTTGAGCGGGCTCGACAACCGTGCGGGCCTCTTTGCGCGGGTGAACCGTATGGTGGGTAAGGCCCGCCAGGACAGGACCGATATCAAGCTGCTTTATCTCGATCTCGATGGTTTCAAGGAAATCAACGACGCCTACGGTCATGCCGCCGGCGATCGGCTGATCAAAGGCGTGGCGGCGGCGCTGAAGGTGCTGGTGCCGGAAGGGGCCGTTCTCGCGCGGCTCGGCGGTGACGAATTCGCAATCGCCATCCAGGGCACCGATGTCTGGACCGAGGGCCGCAAACTGTGCCTGGCGCTTCTCGAACTGTTCACGGAGCCCTTCAGCATCGGGGACCGTGTGGCAAGCATCGGCTGCAGCATTGGAACGTCGATCTCCCGCGCCGGAGATATCAACGGCGAAGAGTTGCTGCGGCGCGCGGACATGGCCATGTATCAGGCCAAGGAGAGCGGGCGGGGCCGTTGTGTTTCCTATGAGTTGAAGATGGATGCGCTGCGTGAGGAGAAACTGCAGCTCGAGGCCGATCTTCGCGCCGCAATCCTCAACGACGAGATCAAGGTCGTCTATCAGCCTGTCGTGAATGCTGCCACACGCCACATAACCGGGGTAGAGGCGCTTGCCCGCTGGCAGCGACCTGGTTACGGCTTTGTGCCGCCCGATATCTTCATTGGCGCCGCCGAAAGCAGCGGACTGATAGACCGGCTGGGCCTTCTCGTCCTGCACAAAGCCTGCGAGACGGCAAGGCAATGGCCGTCCATCAAATTGTCGGTGAATATTTCTCCCGTCCAGTTCCGCAATCCTGCTTTTTCAAGGCATGTGGCGGATATTCTCGAGGAGACCCAAACACCACCCGAAAGGCTGCGGCTCGAAATGACGGAAGGCTACTTCATTCAGCATCCGGAACGTGCGAGCGCAGCCATCGAAAAGCTGAAGCAGCTCGGTCTGCACATTGCGCTTGACGATTTTGGTGCGGGCTTTGCGAGCGTCGGATATCTCCGCCGCTTTGGTTTCGACCGCATGAAGATTGACCGGTCGCTCGTCATGGCGCTCGAGCAGGGTGGCAAATCACTGGAAATGCTCCAGGCCACCGTCGCGCTCGCAAAGTCGCTCGATATTCCGGTCACTGCCGAAGGCGTGGAAACCGAAGAACAGGCGGCGATCCTGCATCTGTGCGGCTGCGATGAATTGCAGGGTTACCTGTTCTCGAAACCGGTTGCGGCGGGAGAGATCGCGGCCCTCCTGGACGGGCAGGATACGCCGCTTTTTGCGTTGCGGGCAGGCGCGTGAGGCTGATTACTTCCACCCATTCTTGATCACCTGAAGGTGCGGCCCATTTCTTCTCGCCGGCGGGGAGAAGGTGGCCCGAAGGGTCGGATGAGGGGGCACGTTGCCGGATTTCGGAGAGCTTGCCCCCTTATCCCGCTGCCGCGGACTTCTCCCCGGCGGGGAGAAGAAACACACGTCACCCGCTCAAACAAACCCCAGCCGTTATGCAGTTCGATAGCCGACCGGCTTAGCGGCCCAGATGTCGCTCGCCGCGCTTCTTCGCCAGATCGATCTGCTGCTGCCGGTCGCGGAACCGCTGGCGGTCGTCTTCGCTTCGCTCGTCGTAACAGCTCGGGCAGGACACGCCTTCCTCGAATTTGGGTGACAGGCGCACTTCCGGCGTGATCGGGTTGCGGCAGGCGTGGCAGAGCTGGTGATCGCCTTCGGCAAGGCCGTGGACGACGGAGACGCGTTCATCGAACACGAAGCACGCACCTTCCCAGAGACTTTCTTCTTCCGGCACCTCTTCCAGATATTTCAGGATGCCGCCCTTGAGGTGATAGACCTCATCGAAACCCTGTTCCTTCATGAAGGCGGTGGCCTTTTCGCAGCGAATGCCGCCGGTGCAATACATCGCGATTTTCGGCTTGTTGTGCAGGCCGGGATTGTTTTTCACCCAATCGGGAAACTCGCGGAATGTTTTCGTCTTCGGATCGACTGCCCCCTTGAAGACGCCAATGGCGGTCTCATAATCATTGCGGGTGTCGATGACGATGGTATCCGGGTCGGAGATCAGCTCATTCCAGTCGCGGGGGTCGACGTAGGTGCCGACGATCCGGTTCGGATCGATGTCAGGCACGCCCATGGTGACGATCTCTTTCTTGAGCTTCACCTTCAGGCGCACGAAAGGCATGTGCGAAGCGCGGCTTTCCTTGTGCTCCAAAGCCGCGAATTCCGGTTGAGCGCGCAGGAAGGAGAGCACGGCGTGAACGCCCGCGTCAGGCCCGGCAATCGTGCCGTTGATGCCCTCGGCGGCCAAGAGTAGCGTCCCCTTGACGCCGTTCACCTGGCAAAGTGAAAGCAAGGGATCGCGCAGGCTCTCGAACCGCGGCAGGCGGGCGAAATGATAAAGCGCGGCCACAAGGAAATCGCCAGAGGCTTCCGGGCGGGGGAGAATGGTCGTGTCGGTCATGGGCGCTGAAATACAGCGGCGGCGGCTGCAAAGCAATATTTATCAGAGGGGAGCGGTATTTTGAAAATCGTCAAATATCCGAGATAGACGGGCGATTGGCAGGCGGCCCATGCCTCAAGCCCGAGATGGCAAAACCTCTCTTCCGTCATCCTTGGGCTTGTCCCAAGGATCTAATCACATCGCATAAACCGACACGTTGCAGATCCTCGGGACAAGCCCATGACGCCGAATGTGGTCTACGCTCTTTCCCCAACATCACCGTCTTCGGCCTACTTGGCCGCCTGCCGCCACAACAGCCCGACGATGCGACCCTCCTTGCGGGCGGGTCCAGAAAACACCTCGTCGGCCAGTTCGAGGGCTTCGGCTCGCAGTGCCTGCTGCCTTTCGATGATCGCGCCGAGAAGCAGCGCCAGCCGTTCACCATTGCCGAAGCGATCCGGTTCGCGGTCGGCAACGGCGGCGAGAACCGAGAGGTCGTGCTCGTGGCCGAGAATTGAGACCAGCCGCTTGGCATCGGCCCGTTTGGCACGCATGGCGGATGGCCAGAGTGATCGCATCAAGCCCAGATGCATCCCATAGGATTGAGAAGCCTTGCGCAGATCATGGAAATGCTCGACGCCGGCCTGTTCGTGGCAATGGGCGAGGGCTTTTCTTGCTTTTTTGCCCTGTTTGGACCATCCGGTTCTCACCAGTCGTGTGGTCGCTTTCAACTCATCGGGCAGCGACACAGCACCGAGTTTTTTGCGTGCCTCTTTGCAAGCGTTAACGGCGGCGGACATTGCGTCGCCGAGACCGCACTCCTGTTTTAAAATGTCATCGCGGCGGATGCGCAGCATGGCAGTGATCGAGCGCAGCGCGTCACCCTGTGCATCAGAGCGCGCGAAAGTCTCGAGATATTCCGCCGTTTCGACAAGTGCGGTTGCGTCCCGCGCGACGGCGAGAGAGCGAGCGATATCACGAATACGGGCGTTTTCCTCGCGCACGAAGCCCGGCGCGGCGCTGCGGAGGAGGCGGTAGAGCGCCCGCAATCGCTTGAAACGTTTGCGAGCCTCGTGTACCGCCGCATGTGACCCAGCCGTATTGTCTCCAAGTATTGCGATCGCATCATCGATCAACGCCAGCCCTGAACGGCGGACTTCTTCGCTGAACGGTTTTTCAGGATCAATTCTGAATGACATCCGTCAGGTCTCCCTGCGGATCCATGGCGAGCGACTGGTTGGAAAAGCGACGGTCTCCGGTGACTTCCCTGCCTAACCATGCCGGTAAATCAGGATCCGCATTCTCATCGTGCATCTCCACCTCAGCGACGACCAATCCCTCATACTGGCCTTCAAACACGTCGATTTCCCAGGTGAAGCCGCCATGCTCCACCGTGTGGCGCGTCTTCTCTATCACCACACCGGGGGCGCTCTGCATGAGTTCTTCGGCGTCTTCGAGGGGAATGGCATACTCATATTCGTCGCGCACGAGAGCGCTGGCACCAATCTTGACGGTCAGTGTGGCGTCGCGCCGGTCGACGATCCTGACCCGGACCGAGCGGTCTTCCATCGAGGCGACATATGCCTGCCGAAAAGCCATGCTACGCGTGACCTGATTGCGCCATTCGCCACCCGCGACAAGAAACTTCCGTTCGATTTCCTTGGCCATGCTCTCTCCGCAAACTGGTGCGTCAGGTTATCGTAATATCGGACCGCGATGAAGCGAATTGGTTGAGGTCGCGGGCAAAAATGCGATGGTCGCGCCTCGACATGACAGCCGTGGCAGGCTAATCGATAATCAGAATTTCAATCGTTTCAATCCCTCAAGGAGGCTTGTCTTGGCCCAGGATTCCGAAAAACTTCTCTCCATTCTCAAGCTCCAGCCGGTTGTTCCGGTGCTGATCGTGGATGATGCCGCTTCCGCCGTGCCTTTGGCGCGCGCTTTGGTCGCAGGCGGCCTGAAGGCAATTGAAATCACCATGCGCACGCCTGCGGCACTCGATGCCATCCGCGCCGTTGCTGCGGAAGTCGAAGGCGCCAATGTCGGTGCTGGAACCATTCTCAATGCGAAAGATTTTGAAGCGGCCGCCGAAGCAGGCTCCACCTTCATTGTCAGCCCCGGCATCAATAAAAGCGTGCTGGATGCCGCGCGCGGCTCCAAGGTGCCGCTGCTTCCGGGGGCTGCCACCGCCAGCGAAGTCATGGCGCTGCGCGACGAAGGCTACAAGGTGCTGAAGTTTTTCCCAGCCGAACAGGCTGGCGGCGCACCTTACCTCAAGGCGCTGTCTTCGCCGCTCGCCGGTACCGTCTTCTGCCCGACCGGCAGCGTGTCGCTGAAGAATGCCAATGATTATCTGGCGCTTCCCAACGTCGTCTGCGTCGGCGGTTCCTGGGTTGCCCCACGTGAACTGGTGGCAACCGGCGATTGGGCGGGCATCACCAAGCTTGCCGCCGAAGCGGCTGCGTTGCGCGGCTGATTTGTCTCCTGTCAAACCCGTTCACGAAGGCGTGAGCGGGTTTGACATTTGTATTCGGCCCACGGCTTCCTATCTCCCCAGTAGATTTGACCTCTACAGGAGATTTTGATGTTCGACGCCAAGAAGCTTCTTGAACAATTCCTCGGCTCCCAGGTGCCGGGCCTTTCGGGAAGCGTCCGTGACAGAGCCGGGCAGGCCGCCGAAATCGCAAAAAATAATCCGATGAAGGCCGGCGCGCTCGCCGCCGCCATTCTCGGCACCAAGACCGGCCGCAAGCTCGCCGGCAATGTCGCCACCATCGGTGGCGTGGCCGCCATTGCCGGCCTCGGTTATCTCGCTTACAAGAATTACAAATCAGGACAGGCGCCTGAAGTTGCGCCGAAACCCGAGCCGGAGCTTCTCTCCCCGCCGGCCGATTCCGCGTTCCACCCGCAATCGCCGGCTCTTTCGAATGATTTTGCGCTGAAGCTCATTCAGGCGATGATCGCCGCCGCTAAGGCCGATGGTCATATCGATGAGAAAGAGCGCGCCAATATCATGGACAAGGTGCAGGTTTCAGGTCTCGATACGGAAGCCGAGCGTTTCCTCGAAAAGGAACTGGCCGATCCGCTCGACATCGACGCGCTGGTGGCCGCTGCCCGCACGGAAGAGCAGAAGGTGGAGCTTTACACCGCCTCGCGGCTGGCCATCGAGGCGGATACGCGGGCGGAGCGGGGATATCTCGATCTTCTTGCCGGGCGGCTTGGATTGCCGGATTCACTGGTGGATCACATCGAGGCGACTGTGGTGGCGGCGAAGGTTTGAGGTTGGCCTTGGTTGGTGTGGTTCACCCCCCTCTGCCCGGCAGGGCGTCTCCCCTCAAGGAGGGAGATCGACAAGCGGCTATCTCTTAGTCTCTCTCAGCGTTTATGGATGAGTGGTGGTAGCGCCTCCTGCTGATCTCCCGCTTGAGGGGGAGATGCCCGGCAGGGCCGAAGGGGGGAGCCCCAACCCGCCAAAGCCACCGCATCCCACCTCTACTTCCACTGTTGTCATCCCGCCTCGCTTGCCCTAATCCTTCTCCCAGCAAATGGGGAAGAGAATGCGCGATCTGAGTGATTTTAAGGGATGTCCGGCACCGCAGCCGGTGGTGCTGACGGGTCGTTACGTCACGGCTGAGCCGTTCGATCGCGAAAAACACCTCACAAGGCTCTGGGACGCCCTTGGCGGCGAGGGCGTGAATGCGCTGCTCAGATATTTCCCGCAAAGCGCCTTTCCCGATGCCGATGCCTTTGGTGACTGGCTTGTCGGCTCGGGCGAAAAACTCAACTGGGTCACGCTGATCTTCGTTGAAAACGCCACCGGCGACGTTGTCGGCATGGCGAGCTACATGCGTCCAGATCCTGCCAATGGCGTGGTCGAGGTTGGCTCGGTCGCCCATGGCGCGAAGATGAAGCGCTCGCCACTTGCCACCGAGGCGCATTACCTGATGGCGAAACATGTGTTCGAGGATCTCGGCTATCGCCGTTACGAGTGGAAATGCCACAACGAAAACGAGCCCTCGAAAACCACCGCGAAACGTTATGGCTTCACCTTCGAGGGCGTTTTCCGTCAGCACATGGTTGCGAAGGGCCAGAACCGCGATACCGCATGGTTTTCGATGATCGACGGCGAATGGCCGCTGATCGCCAGGGCCTTCGAAGCCTGGCTTTCGCCTGACAATTTTGGGGCCGATGGCAAACAGAAACGCAAGCTTGAGGATATTCGCGTGGAGCTTGCCAATGCCTGATACGCCGACATCTGAGAAAAAGGACAGGTCGCCGGCCATTGCCGCCGCCCTCATCATCGTCGGTTTCGGGATCGTGTTCTTCGTCATGCCGAAGATCATGCTCTGGCTGGGCGACTATTCGCCCTGGCTCGCCGCTGCCTTCGGCGCGGTTGCCGTGCTGTGTTTCTTCCTGTTGTTCTGGCTGCGGGCACGCTATCAGCGCCGCCGCGATCATCAGAACTGAAGCGACGCGCCGAGCAGCAATAGTCCCATGATCAGCACGAAGAGCGCGCCGGCGATTTCAATCGCGTGGCTGATGCCGGCCGCCCTGCGGCTGCCGGGGCCGGCGAAGCGCACGGCGAGGCCCTTGGCCGAGACAGCCATGATGGCGAGAGCCGATACCGTGATGGCGGTGCCGAGCGACATGGCGAGCACGGAAAGCACGCCGCCGAGATAAAGCCCGTTCAGAAGCGCAAAGCTCATGACGATGATCGCACCCGAGCAGGGCCTAAGCCCCACGGCGATGATGGCCGACCATGCCTCGTGCAGGCTGAAATTCTTGCTCTTCAACAGCATGGGATCAGGCGCATGAGATTTCCCGCAGGCGCTGCAGAGATCACCCGTGCCGTTATGGTCGTGATCTGCAAATACGGGCTTGCCCTGAAACCGCAGTCCCGTGCCCATGCCGGTGGTTCTGGCGGCAGGTGACTCGCCCGCCGTAGCAAAGACCGGCACGGGTTCGCGTCGGATGCGCAACGACCAGAGTTTTCGCACCAGGAGCCAGGCGCCGAACAGCGCCACCATGGCGAAGCTTGCAATCTCCATCGCCTGCGTCGCCTTGGTCATAGTGATGGAGGTGCCGCGCAGCACCAGCCAGGCGGCACCAACGAGGCCGATGGCCATCAAGCCCTGAATGAGTGCCGAGACGAAAGAAATGAGGATACCGCGTTTCAGCTGTGTTTCATTAGCGATCATATAGGACGAAATGACCGCCTTGCCGTGGCCGGGGCCAGCGGCGTGGAAGACACCATAAGCAAATGAAAGACCGATCAGCGAGCCGAGCGCCCAGCCATCCTCACGCATGGCTTTCAGTGCGCCGGTCAGAGCCCGATAGAACATCTGCTGGTGCACGTTGATCCATTGCATCAGCGGCGCAAACGGCCCGCCGACGGAAAAGGACGGTTCCGCCGAACCGATGCCGAGCGGCGACTGCGCATGGGCAGCGCTCGCCACGGCAACGAGGCCGATGGCAACGGCGGCAAGGCCTGCCCTGCGGCTCAGCATGATATCTCCAGCCGGGTGGCGAAGAGCTTGGTCATGTCGGTGCCCGTCGGATCGTTGAAGAAGGCGTCGGTCAGCGAACTCTGGTTCTGCGAGATCACTTCGTCGGGGTCAGGACGAACGATATGATGCTTGCAGGCATTCAGATCCTTGCCCTGTGTGGCGATATCGCTGTCCTTGGCGAAATCGATCGCCGTATACATGGTCGGATCCCAGGCGCCGAAGCTGAGCTTGCCCTTGACGGCAAGCGGTTTCACCGGCTTCACCGAGAAGAACATCAGGATCTGCTGGTCCTTGTAGTCGACATGAATGGTATCGGGCTTGGAAAACTCCACCGGTTTCCCGTTGTCGGTGATGAAGGTGTAATAGGAGTATTCGGCAAGCGATTCCTTGACCGTATTGCCGATCTCGGCCAGCTCGTCCTTGTCCAGCTTCAGGTCGCTGTTCTTGTCGTAATCCATCACCACGCTTGCGGAGAACATCTCGTCAAAACGCCAGATGTTGCGTACTTCCTGAACGGTGCCATTCGGCCCCTCGACGATTTCCATGCGGGCTTCCGCAAAAATGTGCGGATGCGCCGAAGCCGCAACGGGAATGGAAGTCAGCCCAGCCGCAAGAAGCAATAGTCGTCTTTTCATTATACGGTCTGTCCTGACGTCGAATCTCGGAGGCCTGACTCTAGCAGAAAATGGGACCGAATTTCGACCTGATGCCACGCGGGCGTGCTGGGGAACGTCAGAGTGCGGGTTAACCGCGATGTGATACCGGAGCTTCCGCAACCAGGGTGGCTTATCGCGCCCGCCATATGGCAGGCGGCTGAATACCAGTTTTGGGTGAAGCGCCGCAACCACCTCCAGGCGATCGCATAAATTCTGGCTTATATTTTGGGATACCGCTGGCATTAACAGGAATACGGCCAGTGGAGCGTCTCTACAGTAGCGCTTTACGGGAATTTAACCATGATGTGCTTCAATCTGTGGGTGCGTAAAACCCCGTCACAGTTCTGCGTTCCCGGTCGCGAAAATCGCGATCCGCAGGTGAGCGGGGGTTATTTTCAAGGAGCTATCGCATGTTGAAACAATCATTTTTCGCGTTCGCCGTGTTAGGCGTTTCCTACGGTCTGGCTGCGGCCGCAGACGCGGTCAGCGACATTCCGTCCGCACCTCTTGTCAACGACGTTGCGCCCGCCTTTTCCTGGGATGGTGTTTATCTCGGCGCGTCTGCGGGCTACGGCCAGAACCGGGTCAAGTCGACAACTTTTGGTGTCACCACGAAGCACGACTTTGACGGCGGTCGTTTTTCTGGCTTCGTGGGCTACAATTCTGAAGTTGCTCCGTCCGTGATTCTCGGCGTCGAGGGTGATCTCGGCTACGCCTGGGGCGACAAAACCATCGTCACCAGCGAGGTCTCGTCAGGCCTGAACGGTTCTGCGCGTCTGCGCGCCGGATACGCGATCGACCGGGCGCTGATCTATACCGCCGCTGGATATGCGGCAACTGACAGCGAAGTCAAAGCGCCGTTTGGCGCAGACAGCAAAGTATTGCATGGCTGGACGGTTGGTGCAGGTGTGGACTACGCGTTCACCAACAACCTGTTTGGACGCGTGGAATATCGTTACAACGACTTCGGCAAGGAAACCTACCATACCGGCCCAATCACTTCGACCGGCGACGTCTCTGAACACGTCGTCAAGGTTGGCCTTGGCGTCAAGTTCTGAAGGTCTATCCCTGGAAAGAGGGCGTCGCAACGCTGCGACGCCTACGTCGTCGGTCAGTTGTACGGCACCTATTCGCAGGATCGCGATGAGAACCGACCGCAATAATATCAGCCTGTCGCGATGGCTCCAGCCGCGGTCGCGGCCATGAGTTCCGTCATTTCGGCATATCCAATCCCGGCTGTTGACTGATCGCCGTTTTTCGAAATGAGCGGTTGCCCGGTTAGCTCGTGTGAGCTATTGAAAATCGTGTGTCCACGTAGCTCAGCAGGATAGAGCACAGGATTCCTTAATTGGGGGTTGTACTGGGAAACCTATACAATCAAACTGCTCAAAGTCGGGGAACGCTTCGCTGGGCTTCCAGCATGCCAATCCCGAGCCAAGCCCCGGAGAAATTCGGGGAAGTGTGTAGAGACTGGACGGGCAGCACCTAACGGCATCAGTGCCTATGGTGAAGGGACAGTCCAGACCACGAACGCGCAAGCGGCGGCGAAAGCCGAAGTGGTATGAATCCTGGGGTCGGAGGTTCGAATCCTCTCGTGGACACCATGTTCCTGCGCGTGTCTTTCGAGACAGATAGACGGTGTGCGTTTCTCGAAAAAAGAAGGGCCGCAGCGCGGCCCTTTAGGCGGGGAGAAAATGGGGATCAGGGGAGGCCGCCGATGTGGAAAGCCTTTGTTTCCAGATATTCCTCAATGCCAACCTGTGCACCTTCGCGGCCAAGCCCGGATTGTTTGACGCCGCCGAAGGGGGCGACTTCGGTGGAGATGAGGCCGGTATTGAGGCCAACCATGCCGAATTCCAGGGCTTCACCCACGCGCCAGGCGCGCTTGAGACTTTCAGTGTAGAAATAGGCGGCGAGGCCGAACGGCGTACCGTTGGCGATGGCGAGCGCTTCCTCTTCCGTTTCGAAGCGGAAAAGCGGTGCGACGGGCCCGAATGTCTCTTCGCTGGCCAGTTGCATTGCCGTGGTAGCGCCCGTCAGGACCACGGGTGCGGTATATTGCGGGCCTTCCGGCAGTTGGCGCGGCTTGGTGATGATTGTCGCGCCCTTTGATACGGCGTCGTCAACATGCGCACGGATTTTAGCGATGGCCGGTTCGTTGATCATCGGCCCGATGGAGACGCCTGCCTCGGTTCCAGGGCCGACCCGCATCGCATCGACGCGATCGGCCAGTTTTTTCGCAAAGGCGTCATACACGCCGGATTGGATAAGAAGGCGGTTGGCACAAACACAGGTCTGGCCGCCATTGCGGAACTTCGAGAGGAGCGCGCCCTCAACCGCAAGATCGAGATCGGCGTCGTCAAAAACGATGAAGGGCGCATTGCCGCCGAGTTCCAGCGACAGGCGCTTGATGCTGTCGGCTGCGCCGCGCATCAAAAGCGAGCCAACGCGGGTGGAACCGGTGAAGGAAATTTTCCGAACCGTCTCGTTGGCCATGATTTCATTGCCGATATCTGTCGGCATGCCGGTGACAATGTTGATGACCCCTGCCGGGATGCCGGCCCGCTCTGCGAGAACGCCAAGCGCCAGCGCCGAATAGGGGGTGAATTCCGAGGGCTTGATAACCACGGTGCAGCCCGCTGCGAGTGCGGGCGCGACCTTGCGGGTGATCATGGCATTGGGGAAATTCCACGGCGTGATGATGCCGCAGACACCGACCGGTTCTTTCAGGATAACGATGCGCCTGTCGGGCGTAGGTGAGGGAATGGTGCCGCCGCCGATGCGCCGGGCCTCTTCCGCAAACCATTTGACGAAGGATGCGCCGTAGCGGATTTCGCCCTTGGCTTCGTCAAGGGGTTTGCCCTGTTCGGTGGTCAGGATCAGTGCGAGATCGTCGATATTCTCGATCATCAGCGCAAACCATCTTTCAAGCAGCGCCGCACGCTCCGCGTGGGTTTTCTTTTTCCAGGGCGCAAAGGCGGCATTGGCGGCCTCGATGGCCGCGCGCGTTTCCGTGCCGTCCATGTCAGGAACGGTGCCGATCACCGCCTGCGTCGCCGGATCGACGACGTCCACCGCCTTGCCCGACGCCGCCGCTTTCCATGCGCCGCCGATGAAGCCCGTCTGGCGAAAGAGTTCCTTGTCCTTCAAGCCCTGCATCATAAGTCTCCGAAATCAGTCGAGTGCCGCGACAACCGCGGCGGTGATGGTGTCCGTCTTGTCCTTGCCCGGCACCGTGCCGATGCCGCGACCAGTCGCCGTTTCCAGCGCCGTCATGATCTTTGCTGCCGCATCCTTTTCGGCGAGATGCTCCAGCATCATCGCTCCGGACCAGATGGCGGCGATGGGGTTGGCGATGCCGAGATGGGCGATGTCAGGGGCAGAGCCATGCACCGGCTCGAACATCGAGGGCGCGCTGCGGTCGGGATTGATATTGGCGGAAGCGGCAAAACCGAGGCCGCCCTGAATAGCCGCGCCGAGATCGGTCAGAATGTCGCCGAAGAGGTTGGAAGCGACGACGACATCAAGGCTTTCCGGCGCCATGACCATGCGCGCCGCCATGGCGTCGATGTGATAGCTCGAGACCTCCACGTCAGGATATTCGACTGCGAGCTTTTGGGTTACCTCGTCCCAGAACACCATCGAATATTTCTGGGCATTGGACTTGGTGATGGAAGCGAGCTTGCCGCGACGTTTTTGCGCCTGTTCGAAACCGAAGCGCAGGATGCGTTCCACACCCTTGCGGGTGAAGATCGAGGTTTCGACGGCCACCTCGTCCTCCGTGCCCTGATGCACGCGGCCGCCGGCGCCGGAATATTCGCCTTCCGTGTTTTCGCGGATGCAGAGTATATCGAAGCCGTCTGCTCTCAAGGGCCCTTGCACGCCTGATAGTAGCCGGTGCGGGCGGATATTTGCATATTGCACGAAAGCCTTGCGGATCGGCAGCAGCAGACCGTGCAGCGACACAGAGTCAGGCACTTCCGCCGGCCAGCCCACTGCGCCGAGCATGATGGCGTCGAAGCCGCGCAGCGTTTCGATGCCGTCCTTCGGCATCATCGCCCCGGTTTCCTTGTAGAAGGCGCATGACCAGGGAAATTCCGTGCCCTCGAGCGCAAAACCGGACGACTTGGCTGCGGCGTTCAGTACCTGCCATGCGGCATCAGTGACGCTTTTGCCGATGCCGTCCCCGGGAATGAGTGCGATGCGATGCGTTTTCAAGAGAATTCCCCTGTTACAGTCCGATGAGGACGCTTTTGCTCTTACGGTTGGCGAGATAGGCCTCGCGCCCAAGATCCTTGCCTATGCCGGAACGCTTGTACCCGCCCGTCGGCAAAATATGGTCGCGCGACCGGCCATACCGGTTGACCCAGATCGTGCCCGCCTGAATGGCGCGTGAGAAGCGCAGGACACGCGAGACGTCGCGGCTGAAAAGACCAGCGGCCAGACCGTAGGTCGGATGATCGGAAAGCGCCAGAGCCTCCTCTTCCGTATGGAACGTCTGCAGCGTCAGCACCGGGCCAAAGATTTCCTCGGTCACCGCAGGGGAACTCTGGTCGACATTGGCAATCAGCGTCGGCTGGTAGAAATAGCCGGGGCCGTCCATGATTGCGCCGCCGATCAGGCATTCGCCGCCACGGGCGATCGCCGCCTGCACGATGCCGTCAATACGCTGGCGCTGTACTTCGGAAATAACAGGCGAATATTGGGTGGCCTCGTCCCAGGTGGGGCCGGGCTTCACCGCCTTCATGCGGGCGATGATGGCTGCGGAAAGTGTATCCGCCGCGCTTTCTTCGACAATGATGCGGGAGCCGGCGACGCAGGCCTGCCCGGCGTTGGAAAGAATATTGCCGGCGATGGCCGCCGCCGCCTTTTCGATATCCGCATCGGCAAAGACGATTTGCGGGCTCTTTCCGCCAAGCTCCAGCGTCATGGGCTTGATGCCGGTGCGGGCGACATTGGCCATGATGGCGGCGCCGGCGGCTGTGGAGCCGGTGAAGCTGACCTTGGCGATGTCCGGATGTCCGGTAATGGCATTGCCAGTGACCGGCCCGTCACCCAGAACGATATTGATGAGGCCGGCGGGGAGCCCGGCCTTGATCGCCAACTGAGCCATGAATATGCTGGAAAAGGGGGTCATTTCGGAAGGTTTCAGCACCACGGCGTTGCCGGCGGCAAGCGCGGGACCGAGCTTCCAGCCGGCCATGGAGACCGGGAAATTCCAAGGCGTGATGGCGCCGACGACCCCGTAGGGTTCAGTCATGATCATGCCGAGGCTCGTATCGTCGGTCGGAACGAGATCGCCGCCTTCCTTGTCGGCGAATTCTGCGAAGAAGCGAATCTGCTCGGCGGTGACGGCAATGTCGCCGGAAATCAGCTGACCCACGGGCCTTGTCGAGGACAGCGCCTCGATTTTAGCCAGCGTCTCGGCTTCCTGCTCGATCAGATCGGCCCAGCGTTGCAGGACCTTGGTTCGCTCGCGCGGCCGAACACCACCCCAGTTGCTGTTTTTGAGCGCTGTCTTTGCCGTCTGCACGGCCTCATCGACAACCGATGCATCCGCCTTGGGGCAACCGGCATAGCCCACGCCATCCGAGGGGCGGTGCATGTCGATACCGGTTTCGGCCCGAATCAGCCTGCCGCCAATGAAGTGGCCGATCGGCAAGGAAATTCTCTCTGGATCGAAGCTCAGCGACATCTGAAACCCTCTGTGGATACGCCTCAAGCTAATCCCTGGTGGCAAGCAGCATCGGCCGACTGCTGCGGGGGCGGTGAACGAAAATCCTGTTTTACCACTGACGGACAGTGCAATCTTCGGTGCGTCCATCCGTGGTGAAGTTCCCGGATGCAAACCAGTTCGGCCCACACCGGGAATTCAAAACGTCAACTCATCCGGTCACGGTGACGTAGATCTTTCGCACGGTCTCGATCGTCTTCCACACGCCAACGAAACCGGGCTTCATGACGAAACTGTCCCCTGCCGTATAGCGCAGCGGTTCGCCGCCATCCGGAGTGATCTCGATGACACCTTCAAGAATGTGGCAGAACTCGAAGGTTTCACCCTTGATCGAGCGGCTCTCGCCTGGAGTCGCTTCCCATATGCCGGTGTGCACGGTGCCGTCGCGGGCCTCGTCCAGTGGCCAGGTCTTGAAGGAAGGATCGCCGGAGATGAGGCGCTCTGGCAGGGCTTTCGAAGCCTTTGGTTCGAAGGTGGGTCTGGTATCGAGCGTCTTGAGGAGTGACATGAGGAGGTCCTTTCTTGGAACAGATGATCAATAGCCGCGGGCGCGGTCGACGAGGCCAAGCGGCGGTTCGCCGGCCTCATACCGCTTGATGTTTTCGATGACGGTGCGGGCTGCGGAGTGGGGTTGTGTGACGCTGGCTATATGCGGCGTCAGCAAAATCTTCGGATGAGTCCAGAAGCGGTGGTCCTGTGGCAACGGTTCGGGTTCGGTGACGTCAATGACCGCGCCCGAAAGCATGCCGCTGTCCAGCGCCTCGATGAGCGCATCATGATCCAGCTGTTTGCCCCGCCCCGCGTGAACCAGTCCCGCGCCCTCAGGCATCATGGCTAGGCGATGCCGGTTCAGCAGCCCCACGGTTTCGTCCGTGAGTGGCAGCAGGCAAACGAGAACATCACTTGTCGCGAGGATATCATTCAGCCCCGCTTTGCCATGGTGGCAGGTGACGCCGTCGATCTCGCGTGGCGAGCGGCTCCAGCCGGAAAGCGGAAAACCGAAGGGTTTCAGCCGCTCAAGCGCCGCAACGCCCAGCATGCCGAGGCCGAGAATGCCGACCCTACGCTCCTCGGCCTGTGGCTGGGGCAGGGCCTTCCACAGTTTCTGACGTTGCTGATCCAGATAGGCGGGCATGTTGCGATGCAGCGCAAGCACGCCAAAGCTCACATATTCCTGCATCATGCGGATGATGCCTTCATCCACCATGCGCACGACCTTCACATGGGCAGGAACCGCATCGATCTGGAACTGATCGACACCTGCGCCGATAGAAAACAGGATTTCGAGATTGCGGTAACGGCCGATATCATCGGGCACGGTCCAGGTGATGAGATAGCGGACCGCATCCGGATCGACGGTCTGTGGCTCCATCGAAAACGGAAGGTCGGGCAGATCACGGGCAAGAGCCTGCATGAAAATCTCGCCGCGCCTGGCATCTGAGTTAAACAAGAACGTCATGTGAAATCCGGTTTTCGAAGGTTCAGGCCGCACATCGATGGGCAAGCCTTTCCAGCAGCGACTGGCAGGCGGACAGTTCTGTGGTGGTGATATATTCATCCGGTTTATGGGCGCGGCCGATGTCGCCCGGACCGCAAATGATGGCGTCGATACCGGCAGCCTGAAAAAGTCCGGCTTCCGTACCGTAGCTGACGGCGTCAATGCACGGCGCGTCAGTCAGCTGCTCCATGAGGTTGACGAGCGGCGCGTCAGCGGCAAGCGAAAGCGCAGGGTAGTCGCTCATCGGTGCCCATTGAACGTCTGTCCCGTTGGCTGCAAGCCTCTCGACGCTCTCCCGCAATGGTTCGAGCAGGGCGAGCGGCGATACACCGGAAATTGCCCGTGCTTCCACTTCGATGGTGCACAGGTCCGGAACGATATTGATCGCCTGCCCGCCATTTACGGTGCCGATCTGCAGGGAGGAGTAAGGCGGCTCGAACGTCCCTTCGAAGGGACCTTGCGTAAGGGCTTGGGCAGTTTCCACCGCCTTTGCCATGATGCCTGTCATGAGATGGATCGCATTCACGCCCTGATCGGGTCGTGAGGAATGGCCGGAGCGGCCGCGAATGGTGATGCGTGCGGCTGCCTTGCCCTTGTGAGCACGCACAGCGCGCAGATTGCTCGGCTCACCGATGATCGCGCCCGCTGGTTTTGCGCAAAGATCCGGCAAAGCGGCGATCAGATGGGGCACACCCCGGCAGCCCGCCTCCTCATCATAGGAAAAGGCGATGTGAACCGGCCGCTTCAGTGACATCTGCGCAAATGCCGGCGCCGCGGCGAGAACCGTGGCAAGGAAACCTTTCATGTCGGTGGTGCCTCGGCCGTAAAGACGCTCGCCCTCGGCTCTGAGAGCAAAGGGGTCGGAGAACCATTCCGGCTCCCCGGCGGGCACCACATCCATGTGCCCGGACAGGATGTATCCGCTGGCATCCGTCGGGCCGAAGCTCGCAAAGAGATTGACGCGGTCCCCTTCCGGGCCGGTAAGCAGCGAGACCTTCGCGCCGTGACTTCGCAGGTAATCGGCAATCCATCCGGCAATATCGCCATTGGCGGTTCCGACGACCGAGGGAAAGCCGACAAGACGCTCCAGAATTTCGATGGCGTTCATGGCTCTCTCCGCGCTTCACCGTCGCAGAGCCTAAAAGTCACCGGCTGCGTTTGTATGCTGAAGTGAAGAAGATTTCGGTAGATTGTTGTGTCCTTACAGCGGTTTCGGAGAAATCCTGCCGGGTCGATGGGAAAACTGACAGCCCTTTTTCCGATGCCGCAGTGTCCTTGAACGGCGACGTCAATGGGACAGCCGCTTCTTTAGCGGCTCCGTTTCGTCGTGGATGCCGAGAAACGGTATCGCCTGCGCGCTTGGGGCTTGTGGCCGGTTTTTACGCCGGCAACTTCTTGACTTTTCATTACGGCGGGCTAGCTGGCGGTCTTTGTTCCAAGCTGCGACACGATCGCAATTGACGCCCCGCCTCTTGCCCCTTATGTGAGTATATGACGGTTCCTGCAGCCGAAAGGCGAAGGGATTAATAGGGAACATGGTGCGGGCGATATTTTCGCCCAATGCCGTGGCTGCCCCCGCAACTGTAAGCGGATTGTCGTTCATCCCCGTGGCGCTTCATGGCGTCATGCCACTGTATTCTCCGGAATGCGGGAAGGCAGATGAGTGACGCAAATTCGTGAGCCAGGAGACCTGCCGTCAAAATATGAACCATCGTTACGGGCGGGGAAGCCCGGAGGAGGAGACTGTAATGTTATTACGTTACATTTTGTTTGCATCCGATCATCGTTCTCCGTACAAGACGTCCCGCTGTTGGTGCGCGTTCTAACGCCTGCTGCTCTGGAATAAGTTTACTTTCGACTGGAGAACACATGTTTCATTTTAGACGCCTGCCGGCTCTCGCCGGCATCGTGGCGGTTGCCTTTGCATCCTTGCCCGCCGTTGGCGCGCAGGGTGCCGAAACCACCTACCCCCTGACAATCAACAGCTGCGGTCAGGAGATGACCTTCAAGCAGGCGCCGGCCCGCGCCGTATCTGTCGGCCAGAGCACAACCGAGGTTCTTTACCTGCTTGGCCTCGCCGACAAGGTTGTCGGCACGGCGCTGTGGATCGGTCCGGTTCTGAAGGGCTACGAAGAGGCCAACGCCAAGATCGAGCGATTGGCCGACAACGACCCCAGCTTTGAGGCGGTTGTCGGCAAGAAGCCGGATCTCGTGACGACACAGTTCCAATGGCAGATCGGCCCGGAGGGTGTTGTCGGAACGCCGGCGCAATTTGCCGAGCTCGGCATTCCCGTTTACACCTCGCCGGCCGATTGCCTGGGCAAAGACAATTCCGGCGGTGGCGATGGCGTGCGCAGCACGGTTTTCACCATGGAACTTATCTACCAGGAAATCCGTGACCTTGCCAAAATCTTCAACGTGCAGGATCGCGGTGAGGAAGTCGTCGCCGACCTGAAGAAGCGAGAGGACGCCGCCAGAGCCAAGATCGCTTCTGCCAATGGCAAGCTCTCGGCCGTCTTCTGGTTCTCGAGCGCCGAACTGGATATCGACCCGTACGTCGCCGGCCGCAACGGCGCTCCGGGTTACATCATGTCTGCTCTCGGATTGAAGAATGTCATCGAAAGCGACGAGGAATGGCCCACGGTCGGCTGGGAAACCATCGCCAAATCCAACCCGTCTATCGTTGTCGCCGGCAAGATGGACCGCCGCCGCTTCCCTGCCGATGACATTGCCGTCAAGCTGAAGTTTCTGGCAACTGACCCGGTGGCAAGCATCATGCCCGCTGTCAGGCAAGGCCATGTGTTCGAAATGGATGCGCAGGCGATGAACCCGACCATTCGCACCATTGAAGGCATCGAAACGCTGGCCGAGGCGATTTCGGCTGCCGGCCTCGCCAAGTGAACGGCCTCTCCCTCCATCTCGGCAGGGCGGGCCTGGTTTTTGCCGCGCTCGCCCTGCTGTTGATAGCGCTGATGGCCGGAGCGGCCATCGGCGAGACAGCCATTCCATTTGACGTGGTCGCAAAAACGATAGCCAATCGCGTCTTCCATGCGGGTTATCCGCTGGAGCCGCTGGATGAGGGCATCGTCTGGAGCTATCGTCTGAGCCGCGCTGTCGTTGCCGCCTGCTGTGGGGCTTCGCTGGCGCTTGCCGGAGCGGTGTTGCAATCGCTTCTGCGCAATCCGCTTGCCGATCCCTATATTCTCGGTATTTCCGCCGGCGCCTCTACAGGCGCCGTTGCCGTCGCCCTCTTGGGCTTCGGTGCGGGGTTTCTGACCATGCCGGCAGGGGCCCTGATCGGCGCTTTCATCGCGTTTTCACTGGTCAGCCTTCTTGCCGTGCGAGCCGGACACGGTAACAGCGCCATCATTCTGGCGGGGGTGGCCGGGTCGCAGTTGTTCAATGCCGTAACATCGTTCATCGTCACCAAATCTGCCAATGCCGAGCAGGCACGCGGCATCATGTTCTGGCTGCTCGGCAATCTCTCCGGCGTGCGCTGGCCGGATGTCTGGCTGGCGCTACCTGTCAGCCTTGCGGGACTTCTCATCTGCCTCTGGTATGCCCGCGCGCTAGATGCCTTCGCTTTCGGCGGCCAGGCGGCAGCATCGCTTGGGATCCCGGTACGCTGGGTCTATACGGTGCTGATCTCGGTTTCCGCCATCATGACAGCTTCAATGGTGTCCCTGGTCGGGTCCATCGGTTTTGTGGGCCTTGTCATTCCCCACGCCGCACGCATCTTCGTCGGTGTTCGCCATGGCATACTGCTGCCGGTGACGGCGCTAACCGGGGCCGTTTTTATGATCGTCGCCGACATTCTCTCTCGCATCGTCATACCGGGTCAGGTTCTGCCGATCGGCGTCATCACCGCGCTCGTCGGCGCGCCCGCCTTTGCCTTCATCCTGGGGCAGAGAAGGGGGCGGTCATGAAGCTATCCGCCCGTGACCTGCATTTCCATGCCGGTAACGCTGATATTGTGCGCGGTGTTTCACTTGAGGTCGGCGCCGGGGAGTTCCTCGGCATCATCGGGCCGAACGGCTCAGGCAAAAGCACACTGCTTTCCATGCTGGCCGGCATCCGAAAGCCGCGCCGGGGGCACGTTGCGCTTGGCGGCGAGCCGCTTGGTTCACTGGGGCGACGCGACATCGCGCGCCTGCTTGCCTTCGTGGAGCAACAGGCCGAAACCACCGAGCGCATCACTGCGCGACAGGCCGTAGAGCTTGGGCGCACGCCCTATCTCGGGCCGCTGTCCGCCTGGTCGCCGAATGACACCGCCATTGTCGATGCGGCACTCGTTAATGTCGACATGGCCGATAAGGCCGAGCGCGGCTGGCACCACCTTTCCGGGGGTGAACGTCAGCGCCTGCATATTGCCCGGGCCTTGGCGCAGGAACCACGAATCCTGCTGCTGGACGAGCCCACCAATCACCTCGACATCGGCCACCAGATCAGCCTGCTCGATCTGGTAAAGCGGCAGCGTCTCACAGTCGTCGCAGCGCTGCACGATCTCAATCACGCCGCCATGTTCTGCGACCGCATCGCCGTCATGCATCGCGGCGAGATGATCTCCGTCGGCCCGCCGCGAGAGGTTCTCACCTCCGGGACGATCGCCGAGGTGTTCGGAGTGGACTGCGTGGTTACCATGGACGAGAGAGGCTTTCCGCACATACGTTTTCTGCCGGCGCATGGACTGGCGGAGCATCCAAGGAAAGAACTGGCACGATGAGTAATTTGATGCTGGCAGACGCCCCGAAAACGATCCGACCGTTTTGCATCGTTGCCGTGATTGCGGCGGCTTTCACAGCCTTTCCGCTTGAGGCCTCGGCCGAGACCTTCGAGGTGAAAATGCTGAACCGTGGCGAAAAGGGCCCGATGGTATTCGAGCCCGATTTTCTCGAAATCGCGCCCGGTGACCGCGTGCGCTTTGTGCCCACCCACAAAAGCCACAACGCCGCGACCATCGACGGCATGGTCCCGGAAGGTGCCGAAGGTTTCAAGAGCCGGATCAACGATGAGTTCGAGACCGGTTTCGAAAAGCCGGGCTTTTACGGCATCAAATGCTCGCCGCATTACGGCATGGGCATGGTGATGCTCATCAAGGTTGGCGATGCGGGCCTGCCGCAGAGCTACAGGACAGTGGATGTTCCCGGTCGTGCAAAGCCACGATTGGACGATCTTTTCGACCGGGCGGAAAAATGAGGTGTAGGGGTCGCAGCTTTCCCGAACCTCATTGCAGAAAGATTCCCCAGATGGCGATTTCGGTGCGGTGGATAATCCCATCTGACGGCGTGGGGGATATGTATGCGCAGTCTGGTGGGTAATTTGTTGTGGTACAAGGCCACATCGAATGCCGTTATCCTTGTGGTAAAGGTCCGGTCGGGTCCGCGTCGTTGAGCGGTGATCGGCCTGAAGGTCTGATGTCATTGTCGTGCATCGGCGTTTGCCGCGTAGAGGAAAACCAGCCTGTGGGCTTTCAGAACCACCAGCAGACACCGCCGCAGTCTCTGATGGTGGCGGTTGTCGCGCCGCTTAAGGGCACGTTTCTCGGTGTTGCGCTCATCAGCGGTGTCGTCAACATTCTGGCGCTCACGGCGCCGCTCTTTATGTTGCAGATCTATGATCGGGTGCTTGCGAGCGGCAGCGTTCCGACGCTGGTCGGTCTCGGGATTCTCGCCCTTGGACTTTATTGTTTCCAGTGTCTGCTCGATGTCATTCGCGCCCGCATTCTGATCCGCATCGGCGAAGATTTCGATACGCGTTATGCCGCAAGGGTGCATGATGCGGTGGTCCGCCTGCCGCTCGTCAGACCTATGCCGGGTGATGGCCTGCAGCCGCTGCGCGATCTCGACAATGTGCGCGGCTTTCTCTCCGGCATGGGGCCGACGGCTTTTTTCGACCTGCCGTGGATCCCGCTTTATCTCGGGCTGTGTTTTCTGTTCCACGTCTGGATCGGCGTGACGGCGCTTGCCGGTGCAATACTGCTGGTTTGCCTCACGATCCTCACCAATATTTTTTCTCAGAAGCCCGGCCGTGACACCATGGTGCAAAACATGGTCCGCAACCGGCAGCTCGAAACCTCGCGGCGCAATGCTGAAGTCGTACAGGCCATGGGACTCGGCAGACGTCTCGGCCAACGCTGGGAGCACTCCAACGACGCCTATCTCGCTGCCAACCGCAGCGCGGGCGACGTGGTCAGCGGTCTCGGCAATATCGCGAAATCGCTGAGGGTCGTGCTGCAATCGGCAATTCTTGCAGTCGGGGCGTGGCTCGTCATTGAGCAGGAGGCGTCCGCTGGCGTGATGATCGCGAGTTCGATCATGATGGGCAGGGCGCTGGCCCCTGTCGATCTCGCCATTTCGAACTGGAAGTCCCTGGTGGCCGCGCGGCAGAGCTGGGCGCGGCTGAAAGAGCTTTTCAGCCGCGTGAACGCCGATGGCACCAGCATGGCCTTGCCTCGGCCGGAAAAAGAACTGCTGGTCGAAAACGTCACCATCGTTCCGCCGGGGAAGAGAAAGCCCACCGTCACCAGCCTCGGCTTCAACCTGACCGCTGGCCATGCGCTCGGTGTCATCGGTCCTTCGGGCTCGGGAAAATCCACACTTGCCCGCGTTCTCGCGGGCGTCTGGACACCGGCGGCGGGGAAGGTGCGGCTGGACGGTGCGAGTTTCGAACAGTGGGACCGTGAGGCGCTTGGTCGACATATCGGTTACCTTCCGCAAGGTGTGGAGCTGTTCGACGGCACGATCGGTGAGAATATTTCCCGCTTCGAGGATAGCCCGGACCCCGAGGCAATCATTGCTGCTGCCAGGGCTGCTGGCGCGCATGAGCTGATCCTTCGGTTTGAGAAGGGGTATGACAATGACATCGGCGAGGCGGGGTCAGCGCTTTCTGCCGGTCAGCGTCAGCGCATAGGCCTCGCCCGGGCTCTTTATGGCGATCCCTTTATCGTTGTGTTGGATGAACCCAATGCGAACCTTGATGCGGAAGGCGAGGCCGCCGTGGTCAGTGCCATTTCTTCCGTCAAGACACGGGGCGGCATCGCGGTCGTTGTCGCCCACCGGCCCAGCGCCATCGGCGCCGTCGATTTCATCCTGATGTTGGAAGAGGGGCAGATGAGAGCTCTTGGCCCACGCGACGAGGTCCTTTCGAAGGTGCTGCGCCGTCCAAGAGGTCAGGCAGGCAAAGGATTTACGGCATCCGCTCAGACAATCTCACCGCTTCGCGTCGTTGCCAATGCGCAGCCTAAAACGCCAGCGCTTGAAGGGAGTGGAAGGGATGCGGATGACGAAGCATAATCTGCACTCTCCTTTATCTCGCTCCATCCGAAAACACCTTGTCGTCGGCCTCGTGGCAGGCGTCGCGCTGTTGGGCGTCGTGGCGGGATGGGCGGCGACGACAAATCTTGCCGGGGCTGTGGTCGCGTCCGGTCATCTTGTCGTGGATAGCTATGCCAAGAAGGTGCAGCACCCGAGCGGCGGTGTCGTCGGCGAAATTCTGGTAAACGAGGGTGACAGGGTCAAAACGGGTGACGTCGTCATTCGCCTCGATGCCACTCAGAGCCGCGCCAGTCTTTCGATCGTCAGCAAACGTCTGGATGAGTTGACGGCGCGCATGGCGAGGCTGGAGGCGGAGCGCGACGATTTACCGGCGCTCATCTTTCCACAGGCGCTGATGATGCGGAAAGATCAGCCGGATGTCGCCTCAGCCATGCTTAGCGAGACCAAGCTGTTCGAGTTCCGCAAATCGTATCGGGAAGGGCGCAAGGCGCAGCTTTACGAACGCATCACTCAGTTCGAACATGAGATCGAAGGCCTAAAGGCGCAGGAAGTCGCATATGAGAATGGCCTTGCCCTGCTGCAGGCTGAAATCGCCTCGCAGAAATCCCTGCGCGAACAGGGCGTCGTTTCGGTGCAGCGGCTGAACACTTTGCAGACACAGGCGGCGACATTCGGTGGCGAACGTGGGGAAAAAATCGCCTATCAGGCACAGACCGCCGGCCGTATCACCGAGACGAAACTCCAGATATTGCAGATCGATCAGGAGCTGCGCACTGAGGTCGGCCGGGAGTTGCGCGAGATACAGGCCCAGATGGGTGAGTTTGTCGAGCGCAAGGTCGCCGCCGAGGATCAGTTGAAGCGCATCGATATCGTCGCGCCGCAGTCCGGGTTCGTTCATGAAATGGCGGTTCATACCGTGGGTGGCGTGGTGACGCCTGCTGAACCTATCATGCTTATCGTCCCAGATGATGATCAACTTGCACTCGAAGTTCAGATTGCGCCCAAGGATATTGACCAATTGCAGGTGGGGCAAAGGGCGATGGTGCGACTAACCGCCTTCAATCAGCGGGTTACACCGGAACTGGAAGGCCTCGTGAGCCGCATCGCGGCGGATGTAACAATAGATCAGCGCAGCGGCCTCTCCTATTATCTGGCGCGCATTTCCCTTACCGCATCCGAGAGGGAAAGGCTCAACAAGGCGACACTGCTGCCGGGCATGCCGGCTGAAGTCTTCATCCAGACAAGCGAAAGAACCGCGCTCTCCTATATCGCCAAACCGCTGATGGACCAGATCAGTCGCGCTTTCCGGGAGGAGTAGCGGTCCGAGTGCGTATTATCCGGCGTCGCCGAAGCGGAAGCCGGGGAAGCCTTTCTTTTCCGTTGGGATCATCCAGACACCGCCCGAAAGCGGCGCTGTTTTCAGCCGGTCCTCTGACATGTTGTGGCGGTGTGATGTCAGGAAAAGGATGTCGAAGTCGGGCCCCCCGAAGCACGGCATGGTGGGGTGTGGAACAGGAGCGGCGAGCGCCTCCCCACGCCCGGCGTCAGGTCCGAAAACGTTGAGCAAGCCGGCGGATACGCCAGCGCTGTAATAGGTGCCGCTGCTATCGAGGCAGCCGCCATCGGGCCTTCCGGTTTCTTCGGTCATCTCCGCCACCAGCACGCCTTCGTCAAACGTGCCGTTGCCCCTGTCAAACCTGCGACGGCGTATCCATTTCTGGACGGAGTCACTCTGCCACATGATTGATCCGTCCGGAGAAAAGGCGAGGCCGTTCGGGCATGTCAGCCCCGTCTGCATGCGCTCCGCGCTCTTTTCGGTGATCCGCCAGAGCTCGCCATGCGGTTTCATCTCGGGAAGCGGCACATTGTGCATGGTGCCCACCCAGAACGCGCCGTCTGGTCCAATCCGTCCATCATTTAACCGGCATGGGATGCCTTCCGGTGCGGGGATGGAATGAAGGAGGCGCATCGCGCCGTTTTCGGGATCGAGGATGACAATGTCCATGCCGCAGGCAACGACCAGATCACCGTTTTCACAAAGTCCCAGGCTCGATACAGTGTGAGGAAACGACCATTCGCGGTAGCGGCCAGGCTCAAGGGCGGCAGACCGCACTGTCTTGCCGAGAATATCGCACCAAAAAAGCACCTGCCGCCGTTCGTCCCAGACGGGGGATTCGGCGAGCGTGCTCATCGTGTCGCACAGAAGTTTTGCCTGCGACATGGCAATCGCTTGACCGGCCAATTGGGTATTCATGACGTTCGAACCATTAAATGAGATGCTGCAGATTTACTCGAAATAATCTTGATGGTTTTCGAAGACCTGCGAGAGAATGCCGAGGACGCGTCTCAGGTGCTTTTGCAAATTATCAGTCGCGCGGGCCTCGTCACCCGCCCTGATGGCGTCATAAACCGCTTCATGTTCGGAAAGCAGCCTAGCCATATGCGCCTCGTCGGTGATGGCGAGGGCGCGCAGGCGATCCAGCCCTGCCTTTTCGCGGATTAGTAACGACTCCAATCTTTCCAGTCCGGTTGCGGCGGCTAGAGCGCTATGAAACTGGTCGTCATGGATGCGGAACGCCTTTCTGTCGCCGTTATGCATCGCCGCCCGCTGGCCATTCAGCGCATGCTCTATCTCCTGCTCGGCCTCGGGTGTCAGGCCCATCTGGCAAAGCCTGCGCACGGCCGCGACCTCAAGCGCTTCGCGGATGAATTGCGCGCTGCGGATGTTTTTTTCCGATAGGCGCGAAACATAGGTGCCGCGGCTTGGAAGGGTGACGATCAGGCCGTCGTCGCGCAGGCGGCTCAGCGCCTCGCGCACCGGGGTGCGGCTGGAGTTGAAGGATTGCCCTATCTCGTTTTCCGAGACGGCCTGGCCAGGAAAAAGCTCCCGCGACAGGATTGCCGATTTCAGCGCGGAGTAAATCTGGTCCACCACCGGACGGTTCAGGTCCAGTCGCTCCATTGTCGGCACGGAGCCGCCTGTCACGGGAATTTTCGGCATTGACCCTCCAGCGTTTTCAAAACCGGTATACCGGAACACAAGTCTGTTGACAACCGGCATACCGGTATGCAAATGATCGCGCATTGGGAAGGAGGCTCCCGAAATGCAAAATATCAAGACCTGTGTCATTGTTGGCGCCGGGATGGTCGCGAAGACGCATGTGCTCGCCTGTGCGGCAAGCCCTGAAAAAATTCGTCTGAAAGGTATTGTCGATGGCGGTTCCGGCCGCGCCAGGGCTCTGGCCGCCGAAGCGTCGAAACATACCGGACACGATGTCATCGTTTATTCCTCCGTCGAGGACGCGGCTCGTGACGCGGATGTCGATTTCGCCATCATCGCAACGCCGCCCAATGCTCGTATCGATATCGTTGGGCAGCTCGCGAAGGCGGGCAAGCACATCCTGATGGAGAAGCCCATCGCTCGCAACACGCAGGAAGCAGATGGTCTCGTCGCCTTGTGTCGCGAAGCGGGTGTCACGCTCGGCATCATCTTCCAGCACCGTATGCGGGCTGCCTCGCAAAAGGCGCGCGATCTCGTTGACGGCGGCACGCTCGGCACGCTGGGCCTCTGCGAAATCTCCGTGCCTTGGTGGCGCGCACAGTCCTACTATGACGAACCGGGCCGAGGCACGCTGGCGCGCGATGGCGGCGGGGTTCTGATCTCCCAGGCAATCCATACGATCGATCTTGCCTTGAGCCTGACGGGCCCGGTCGCCCGTGTTCAGGCCATGGCCGCGACGACGCGTTTCCACCGCATGGAAACCGAAGATTATGTCTCTGCCGGCCTGCGGTTCAAGAATGGCGCTGTCGGTTCGCTGGTGGCGAGCACGGCAAGTTTCCCCGGCGCGGCGGAATCGATCCTGCTGCATTTCGACAATGCCAGCCTGCGGCTCGCCTCCGGCCTGCTGCATGTCGACTGGCGCGACGGGCGGCAGGAAACTTTTGGCGGCGCAGCCGCTGGCACGGGCGGCGGCGCCGACCCGATGGCTTTCACACATGAATGGCATCAGGGCGTCTTCGATGATTTCGCGGACGCCATCTCTTCAGGACGCCCGCCGGTCGTCACCGGTGAAGCGGCTCTTTTGTCTCACAGATTGATCGACGCGATCATCAACTCGGCCGACACCGGCAAGGAAGTGGAACTGCAGGATGAGTAAAGCAATCAAGTTCGTCGCTCTCGGGATTGAGCATCGGCACATTTTCGGCATGGCCCAGAATCTGATGGACGCCGGCGCGGAATTTGCCGGCTGGTGGACAGAGGGCGAGCCCGACGTCGTGGAAGGCTTCGTCAAACGCTTTCCAGATGTGCCGCGCGCGGCAACGAAAGAGGCCCTCCTTGCTGACGGCTCCATCGATCTGGTCGTGATCGCCGATATCCCGTCAAAGCGTGCCGATCTCGCGATCGCCGCCATGGAAGCCGGCAAGGATGTCATGTCCGACAAGCCCGGCTGCACCACCTTCGAACAGCTAGATCGCCTGCGCCAGACCGTGGCGAAGACCAAGCGCATCTGGACGATCGATTTCTCTGAGCGCTTCGAAGTGCCGAGCGTCACCAAGGCCGCTGAACTCGTCGCCCAGGGCGCCATCGGTCGCGTCATTCAGACGGTTGGCCTCGGCCCGCACCGCCTCAACCGCCAGATCCGCCCGAAATGGTTCTTCGAGCGCGAAGCTTACGGCGGCATCATCACCGATATTGCCAGCCACCAGATCGACCAGTTCATGTTCTTCACCGGCTCGACCGAGGTTGAGGTCGTGTCCGCCACCGTTGCCAATTACGCCAACCCCGGCGACCCGGGCCTGCAGGATTTCGGCGAAGTCGTTCTGCGCGGCGACAAGGGTCACGGTTATATTCGCGTCGACTGGTACACGCCGGATGCCCTGCCGACCTGGGGTGATGGCCGTCTGACCATTCTCGGTACCGAGGGCTACATCGAACTGCGCAAATATGTGGATGTGGGTAACACCGAAGGCACGGACCGCCTCGTCCTCGTCAACGGCGATCGCTGCGAGTATATTGATGCTTCCGGCGCTGGCTTGCCCTATTTCGCCCGCATCTGCGACGACATCCGCAACCGTACGGAAACGGCGATGACGCAGGAGCATGTCTTCAAGGTCTGCGACCTATCGCTGCAGGCGCAGGCAAAGGCCGAGGGAGCTTCGAAATGATCGGTGTCGCCATTATTGGCGCCGGCATCGGCGCAGAGCACCTGAAAGGGTACCGGGCACTTCCCAATCGCTTCGCCGTCAGGGCGATCTGCGATCTTGATCTGGAACGTGCCCGCTCGGTCGCTGGCGATGATTCCTCCATTCGCGTGACCACTGATCTCGATGAGGTCCTGGCCGATGAGAGCATTCAGCTCATCGACGTCTGCCTGCCGCCCCATCTGCATTTTCCGGTGACGCTGAAGGCGCATGCAGCGGGTAAGGACGTCGTCTGCGAAAAGCCGCTTGTCCGCTCCCTCGAAGAGGCGAATGCGCTGATCGATTCCGTCAAGAAGACGGGTCGCGGTGTCTTTCCCGTCTTCCAGTACCGGTTCGGGCAGGCCATGCGGCAGCTACGCGCGCTGATAGATGCCGGTCTTGCCGGAAAGGCCTTCGTCGCTAGCTCGGAAGTTCACTGGAACCGTGGCGCGAGCTACTACGACATTCCCTGGCGCGGCACCTGGAAGGGTGAGTGTGGCGGTGCGATCCTCGGTCACGCCATCCATGCCCATGATCTGCTCTGCTACGTCCTAGGCCCGGTCGAGGAAGTTTTTGCCATGGCCGATACGCGGGTCAATCCAATCGAAACCGAAGACAGCGCCGCGCTCAGCTTCCGCATGAAAAACGGTGCGCTGGCAACCAGCTCGGTCACGCTTGGCGCGGCCAATGACACGTCCCGCCTGCGTTTCTGCTTCGAAGGTTTTACGGCTGAAAGCGGCACCTTGCCCTATCGCCCGGCCGAAGACACCTGGCGCTTCATCGCCCGCGCGCCGACCACGCAGGATCAGATTGACGCGGTTCTGGCGACGGTCGCTGATGGTCAAAACGGCTTTGCCGGTTTTGTCGAAGCCATTGCCGACGCGATGGAAGGACGCGGCGGCAAGGAAGTGACTGTCAATGACGGCCTGCAGTCCATCGAACTCGTGACGGCCATCTACCGGTCGGTGCGCGAAGGGAAACCTGTTCGTCTGTCCGACGCTGCCGAGGGCGAGTGGATTAAGGGGTGGGCTCCGAGCGCATCCGCCAAAGCATAATCATCTAACGGGAGGAAACCAGATGACCAAAAAATACAGCATGGCACTGGCGCTCGCCATTGGCGCGGCGTCCTTGGCCGGTGCCGCCCAGGCGGCCCAGGAAGTGCGCTTTACGTGCGCTTATGACGGCAACGGCTGCGAAATCCTGAAGGATATTCTCGCCCGTTACGAAAAGCAGCATCCTGATGTGAAGATCGTTACCGACGTCGTGCCCTACAAGGCACTGCTGGAAGGCCTGCCCGTGCAGCTCGCCGGCGGCAGCGGTCCTGATTTCGCAACCGTGACCGATCTGGGCGGCCTCAACCGCTATTATCTTGATCTCACGCCCTATGTGGACGCGAAATACTGGGAAGACAACTTCTCGAATGTGCTGAAATGGTACCGCAGCGGCCCGGATGACAAGGGCATCTACGGCATGCACACGCAGCTGACCATCACCGGCGCCTTCATTAACCGCACCCTGTTCGATCAGGCGAACGTCGCCGTTCCCGGCAAGGATGCGACGCTGGACGACTGGGCGAAGGCTGCCACCGCCGTCGCCAAGGCGACCGGCACGCCTTACCCGATGGCGATCGACCGTTCCGGCCACCGCATCGCCGGCCCGGCCATCTCCTATGGCGCGAAGATTTTCGATGCTGACGGCAAGCCGATCCTCGTCGATGAGGGCTTTACGACTTTCGTGAAGAAATTCGTGGAGTGGAACAAGGACGGAACCATGGCGCGTGACGTGTGGGCCGGACAGGGCGGTAATACCTACCGCGACGCCGCGCAGGAGTTCATCAACGGCCAGCTGGTCTATTATTATTCCGGCAGCTGGCAGACCGCGCGTTTCGACAGCCAGGTCGGCGATGCGTTTGACTGGGAAGTCGTACCGCAGCCCTGTGGTGGCACAGCCTGCACGGGCATGCCCGGCGGCACCGGGATCGTCGGCTTCAAGCAGACCAAGAACCCCAAGATCGTTGCCGACATCCTGAACTTCCTCGCTCAGGACGAGAACTATCTCGACTTCACCGTGCGCACCCGCAACGTTCCAGCCAACAAGGCCGTGGCTGACAAGGGCGTGACCTACACAGGCGCAACGCCTGCAACGCAGAAGGCCATGAACGCCTGGCTGGATCAGGTGCCCGGCATCAGCCCGATTGCCTATGCCTATCAGGGCTACAAGAACAACCGCGCCATGTTCAACATCTCGGTCCAGCGTATCACCCAGGCCATCGTTGGTGAGAGCACGGTCGATGAAGCGATGGCCCGTGCGAAGGCTGACCTTGAGGAAGCGTTGAAGCAGGCGAAGTGATCCATCGCCTTCCGGCGCGGCGCATGCCGCGCCGCGCCGGATAGAAGGAGGACCCTCATGTATAAATTTCTTGCGCCCGTCATGGGCATTGTCGAACTGCCCTTTTCCTTCCTGCAGAAGGTCCTCGGCCACCGTCGGATCGCCTGGGTGTTTCTGACGCCCAACCTGATCCTGTTTGCGGTCTTCGCCTTTCTGCCCATCGTGCTGAACATGGCCTACTCCGTGACCGGCAGCGAACAAATATTGCTTTCCGAGCGTCCTTCGGTGGGCGGCGAAAACTTTTCGGTCCTTCTTTCCTGTCAGAACTACCTTGATCCGAATTCCTGCGAGCGAGACCTCTTCTGGCGCTCCGTCTGGAACACGCTGTTCTTTGTCGTGCTGCAGGTGGGTTTCATGGTCGGATTCTCACTGATCACGGCCATCGTGCTCAATCGTGATATCCGTGCGCGTGGTTTTTTTCGCGCGGTCTTCTTCTTCCCGGTTCTGTTGTCGCCCGTTGTCGTGGCGCTGATCTGGAAGTGGATTCTCCAGCGTTTCGGCGTCCTTAATGCCGCCATGGAGGGGCTCGGTCTCGGTTCGGTGGACTGGCTGCTCGAAGCCAATCTTGCCTTCGGCTGGTCGGTCTTCCTGTCGGTCTGGGCGCATATGGGCTTTTACACCCTCATTCTTCTCGCCGGACTGCAGGCGATCCCGCGTGATGTCTATGAGGCCGCGCAGCTGGACAAGGCGAGCCCATGGCGCATCTTCCGACGCATTACCCTGCCACTGCTTGCGCCCACCATGCTGGTCGTTCTCGTCCTGTCTGTCATCAAGGGCGTGCAGACGTTCGATGAAGTCTTTGCCTTTACCGGCGGTGGCCCGGGTTCGGCGACGACTTTCATCATTCAGTTCATCTATCAGACCGGCTTTGCCGGGACGCCCCGCAATTTCGGCCTCGCGGCTGCGGCTTCGCTGCTGCTCGCCGTGGTGCTCGTGGTGCTGACCGCCCTGCAATTCCGGGCAAACAGGAGCAAGGTCGATGGCTAGGATTGGCGCATTTCTGACCCGTACCCGTGGCCGCGACGGAAAGCTGCACTGGACCGACTGGCTGTCCTACGCCTATCTCGGCGTTGCCGTGCTGATGATGTTCGGCCCCGTCGTCTGGCTGGTGCTCTCCTCGTTCAAGACCGAAGCCGACCTCCAGCGCTTCCCGCCGCGCCTTCTGCCCTACAGCCAGGAAACCGTGGCCGTGGACGGGCAGCCAAATCCGCTGCCGGCCTATGTCGACAAGGATGGTCGCAAGCTTGGCATGATCAGGCGTATCGGCCTCGTGGCGCAGGTGGTCGACCCCGCCAAGCCGGCCGAAGTCCTGAAGATGCCGTTCAACGAGCTGAAGCCTGCCGAAAAGGTGGCACTGGCAACGGAAAACTATACCGAGCTTTTCCAGCGCTTCAATTTCCCGCTCTATTTCTGGAACTCGACCTTCATCACGGTGACCTCGACCATCATCATGCTGATCGTCAATTCCATGGCGGCCTTCGCGCTCTCGAAATATCAGTTCAAGGGCAGGGGCGCTGTGCTGGCGCTGGTGGTCGGTACGCTGATGATCCCTCAGACCGTCGTGCTGGTGCCGCTGTTTCTCATCACCAGCCAGCTGGGCATGATCAACAGTCTCTGGGGCGTGATTATTCCCGGTGCGGCTACACCCACGGGCGTCTTCCTGCTCCGGCAATATATGCTGACGATACCGGATGAAATTCTCGATGCGGCACGCATGGACAAGGCCAGCGAGTGGAAGATCTACTGGCGCATCATTCTGCCGCTTTCAGCACCGGCGCTTGCGGTTCTGGCGATCCTTGCGATCATGTGGCGCTGGAACGATTTCCTCTGGCCGCTCATCGTGCTGACCCGCAACGACAACTTCACCCTGCAGCTGGCGCTCAACTCGTTCCAGGGCGAGATGACGACGGAATGGAGCAATCTTCTGGCCATGACGGTGCTGACACTCGCCCCGATCGCGCTGGTTTTCATGTTCCTGCAAAAATACATCGCCACCGGCATTGCATCGACTGGCGGCAAATAATCCTCAGGGAGGAAATACGACAATGGCAAGTATTCAGCTTCGTCAGGTCAAAAAGACATATGGCGCGCTCGATGTGATCAAAGGCGTCGATCTCGATATCAAACATGGCGAATTCTGCGTGTTCGTCGGCCCTTCCGGATGTGGCAAGTCCACCCTGCTGCGCATGATCTCCGGCCTCGAAGAGTTGAGCGGCGGCGATATCGTCATCGGTGGCGATGTGGTCAACACCGTGCCCGCTGCCGATCGTGGCCTTGCCATGGTGTTCCAGTCCTACGCGCTTTATCCGCATATGACGGTCCGCGAAAATCTCTCTTTTGGTCTTGAGAATATCGGCACGCCTAAGAAGGAAATCGCCGAGAAGATCGCCCAGGTTGCCAAGATGTTGCAGATCGACCAGCTTCTGGAGCGTCGCCCCAAGGACCTGTCGGGCGGTCAGCGCCAGCGCGTTGCCATCGGTCGCGCCGTGGTGCGTGAACCCCGCGTCTTCCTTTTTGACGAACCCCTTTCCAACCTCGACGCAGAGCTGCGCGTTGATATGCGCGGCGAAATTTCAAGTCTGCATCGGCGGCTCGGCAACACCATGATCTACGTCACGCATGATCAGGTGGAAGCCATGACCATGGCAGACAAGATTGCCGTTCTGCGCGCCGGCAAGCTCGAGCAATTCGGCGTGCCGCTCGATCTCTATAACCGCCCGGCCAATCTTTTCGTGGCAGGCTTTATCGGCTCCCCGAAAATGAACTTTTTCGCAGGCGAAGTGACCTCGGACGCAACGCCCGCGCTGAAGATCGCGACCGGCGAGTTGATCCCGCTGCCGCAGACCGGCTTTGCCTATAAGCCCGGCCAGAAGGTGACGCTCGGCGTGCGCCCGAACCATGTGGAGCCGGGCGAAGGCGGCGCGCTGACGATGTCGGTCCGCACAGCAGAACAGCTGGGCGGGGAGTCCTATCTCTACGGCAATCTCGGTGATGGCACTCCCGTAACGCTGCATCTTTCCGGCCAGACCTCGACATCGGCGGGCGAAGTCATCCGCCTGTCGGCGCCGCTTCAACACATCCATCTCTTCGATACGACGAGCGGGCTGACGCTCCGGCAGGACTGACAGCCTTAAGCGCAACCCGCAATGCAGGACCATTGACATGACCGATAAAAAGCTCCGCTCCGACCGCTGGTTCGCACCCGACGACCTGCGCAGTTTCGGCCACCGCTCGCGCATGATGCAGCTGGGTTATGCGGAGGAGGATTTTGTCGGCAAACCCATCATCGGTATCCTCAATACCTGGTCGGAACTCAACACCTGTCACTCGCACTTTCCCGAGCGCGTGCAGGACGTGAAACGCGGCGTGTTGCAGGCGGGTGGCTTCCCGGTCGAAATGCCTTCCCTCTCGGTGGATGAGAGCTTCACCAAGCCGACGTCCATGCTTTACCGCAACATGCTGGCCATGGAGACGGAGGAAATGATCCGTTCGCATCCGCTTGACGGCGTGGTGCTGATGGGCGGTTGCGACAAGACGACACCGGGCCTCGTCATGGGTGCGATATCGGCCGGTGTACCGATGATCTATCTGCCGGCCGGCCCGATGCTGAGCGGAAATTATGCCGGCAAGGTCCTGGGCTCGGGTTCGGACGCCTGGAAATATTGGGATGAGCGCCGCGCCGGCAATGTGACGGACGAGGAATGGCGTGGCGTGCAGGGCGGCATTGCCCGTTCTGCCGGTGTGTGCATGACGATGGGCACGGCCTCGACCATGACGGCCATTGCCGACGCGCTCGGCATCACCCTTCCGGGTGCCTCCTCCATTCCGGCCGTCGATTCCGAACATCAGCGCATGTCCGCCGCCTGCGGCCGCCGCATTGTCGAGATGGTGTCGGAAGACCTGACACCAGACCAGATCCTGACGGCGGCAGCTTTCCGCAACGCCGCCATCGTTGCGATGGCCACCGGCTGCTCCACCAATGCCGTCGTCCACCTCATCGCCATGGCGCGCCGCGCCGGTGTGCCGATGACGCTGGACGAACTGGACGAACTTGGCCGCGTCACACCGCTCATCGCCAATGTCCGGCCTTCGGGCAAGGACTATCTGATGCAGGACTTCTTTTACGCTGGCGGTCTCAGAGCGCTGATGAAGCAGCTGGAAAGTCGTCTCGACTGTTCCGTGCTGACCGTGACAGGCCGCAGCATGGGCGAAAACCTCGAGGGCGCGAAGGTCTATAATGATGACGTTATCCGCTCGCTGGACAATCCCGTTTATGCGGAAGGCTCGCTCGCGGTGCTTCGCGGCAATCTCTGCCCTGACGGTGCCGTCATAAAGCCTGCCGCCTGCGATCCCAAACTCCATGTACATCAGGGTCCCGCACTGGTGTTTGACAGCTACCCGGAAATGAAAGCCGCCATCGACGATGAAAATCTCGACGTGACGCCCGACCATGTGCTGGTGCTGCGCAATGCCGGTCCGCTCGGCGGACCCGGCTTCCCGGAATGGGGCATGTTGCCCATTCCAAAGGCGCTGATCAAAAAGGGCCACCGCGATATGCTGCGTATTTCCGATGCGCGCATGTCCGGCACCTCCTATGGGGCGTGCGTCCTGCATGTCGCACCGGAGAGTTTCGTCGGCGGTCCGCTGGCACTGCTGAGAACCGGCGATATTGTGCGCCTCGATTTGCCGCAGCGCCGCCTCGATATGCTGGTCAGCGAAGAGGAAATCGCAGAGCGCCGGCGGGCATGGCAGGCGCCTGCGCCGCGTTATGAGCGTGGCTATGGCTATCTCTTCTCCAAACACGTCACGCAGGCCGATCAGGGTTGCGACTTCGACTTCCTGCAGACAGATTTTGGCCGCTCCGCCGGCGAGCCGGATATTTTCTGAGAGGCACCATCATGTTGAAGCGATTGCTCATCACCGGTGCCGGCGGCAAGCTGGGCAGCATGTTGCGCGGACGGCTTGGCCATGTTGCTGAAACCATCCGTCTTTCTGATGTGGTTGATCTCGGTTCGCCGGCGCCCCATGAAGAGCTCGTCCGCTGCGCGCTGCAGGACGAGCAGGCAGTGCATGATCTTGTCAAGGGCTGTGACGGTATCGTTCATCTCGGCGGTATTTCTGTCGAGAGGGCCTTCGATCCAATAGAGGCCGCCAATCTGCGTGGTGTCTACAATCTCTATGAGGCGGCGAGGGCACACGGCAATCCTCGCATCCTGTTTGCCTCCAGCAACCACACGATCGGTTATTATCCCCAAGGGCAGCAGCTTGGTCCTGAGACACCTTTTCTGCCTGATGGCCTCTATGGGGTTTCCAAGATTTTTGGCGAGGCAATGGCAAGCCTCTACCATTCCAAATTCGGACAGGAGACGGCCATCGTGCGCATCGGCTCCTGTGACGAGAAACCCACAAACTGGCGCATGTTGTCGACCTGGCTCAGCTACGGTGACTTCGTCTCCCTGATAGAGGCGACCTTCCGCGTGCCAAAACTCGGCTGCCCGGTTATCTGGGGCGTTTCGGCCAATGACGACAGCTGGTGGGATAATTCTCATGTCGAGTTTCTCGGCTGGCAGCGGCGCGACAATGCCGCGCGCTACCGGGCCGAAATCGAGCGCGACGTCCCGCGCCCCGATTCCGAGGCCGCGATCGCGAAATACCAGGGCGGGTTTTTTATCGATGAGCCCATTCACAGGACCTGAAACACATTATCCGGCCATTGCGAGGAGACAGATATGAAAAATGAAACGCGCGAAAAACTGTTGACGATTTCCGTCGCCACGCTGGCGACAGCGCTTTACAAGCGCGGCCTGCGCAACCAGGTCATCCAGGGCGTGCGCCCGCTGGGCTACAAGGGCAAGAACATGGTTGGCCCTGCCTTTACCCTGCGCTACATGCCGGCCCGCGAGGATCGCAACCAGCTCGTCGAATTCCGCAATCCGGCCCACCCGCAGCGAGTCGCCATCGAAACCTGCCCTCCCGGCCATGTACTTGTCATGGACAGCCGCAAGGATGCCTCTGCCGCCTCGGCCGGCGATATTCTTGTCACGCGCCTGATGGTGCGCGGCGGTGCGGGCATCGTTTCCGATGGCGGTTTTCGCGATGCGGCCACGATAGCCGAGCTGGATATTCCGGCCTACCACACCCGGCCTTCCAGCCCGACCAACCTCACCAAACACGAGGCTATCGAGATCAACGGCCCCATCGGCTGCGGTGATGCACCGGTCTTTCCCGGGGACATCATTGTGGGCGATGCGGATTGCGTCATCGTCATCCCCGCCGGCATTGCCGATGAGGTGGCGACGGAAGCGGTGGAAATGACGGCCTACGAAGATTTCGTGGTGGAGCAGGTGAAAGCCGGAGAGACGATCATCGGGCTTTACCCTTGCACCAAGGAAGAGCATCAGACTGCTTTTGCGGAGTGGCGTAAGATCAACAATCGCTGAACACTCAGGCCATTCGAAAACCAACGCCGCGCGACGCCAGTTGCGCGGCGTTTCTGTTTGAGCCTCCAATGGATCCAATGATTGAGAAGGACGCTCGGCGCTTTCCGAACATTCGCTCCGAAATCGTTTTTTCTGAAAATTCAAGCCCATTACCGCCTTGCGTCCCGCTTTGCAGCGTCGCTGCGAAGAAGGCATTGACGTCTGAGCCAAAAATGGAATAAATATATCGAACAGACAGAAATTCGGTTTCATTATTCCGTTTTCTGGTGTGAGGAGGTTGCGGCGAACCTGCGGGTTCGCCTCCGGTTGGGAGAGGCGGCACCGGACGCCATGGAGGAGAAAAACAATGAGGAAATTCATCATCGGTGCAGCCGTATCTGTGCTTATGGGCACGGCGGCACATGCAGAGACTGTCGGCGTTTCGATGGCGCTGTTCGACGACAACTTCCTGACGGTGCTGCGCAATGGCATGCAGGACTATTCCAAGGAGCTGAAGGGCGTTACCCTCCAGGTCGAAGACGCGCAGAACGACGTCGCCAAGCAGCAGAGCCAGATCCAGAATTTCATCGCCTCCAAGGTCGATGCGATCATCGTCAACCCCGTCGATACGGACGCGACGGCCGCCATGTCGAAGCTTGCCGCCGATGCCAAGATTCCGCTCGTCTACGTCAACCGCCAGCCGGTGAACGTTGACAGCCTGCCGGATGGCCAGGCCTTCGTGGCTTCCGAAGAAACAGTCGCTGGCACGCTCGAAACCAAAGAAGTCTGCCGCCTTCTCGGTGGTAAGGGCAAGGCCGTGGTGATGATGGGCGAGCTTTCCAACCAGGGCGCGCGCATGCGTACCCAGGCGGTTCATGATGTTCTCAAGACCGACGAGTGCAAAGGCATCTCGATCGTGGAAGAGCAGACTGCGAACTGGCAGCGTACCCAGGGTGCCGACCTCGTCACCAACTGGCTGTCGAGCGGCGTCGAGTTCAACGCCGTCATCGCCAACAACGACGAAATGGCCATCGGCGCCATCCAGGCTCTGAAGTCGGCCGGCAAGGACATGAAGGAATATGTCGTTGCCGGTGTGGATGCGACGCAGGACGCACTTGCCGCGATGCAGGCGGGCGACCTCGATGTTACGGTTTTCCAGGACGCGGCAGGACAGGGCAAGGGCGCTCTTGATGCAGCGCTGAAGCTCGTGAAGGGCGACAAGGTCGAGAAGAAGGTCTACATTCCCTTCCAGCTCGTAACTCCTGAAAACGTCAAGGACTACGTGGCCAAGAACTAAGGCCTTCCTCCGGCATCCGTGTCCGATTGTTATCGGGTCAGGGTGCCGGCTCCTGGCTGCGCCGGAGGCAGTGCCGGCCCAGCCGATCGATGCCCGACTTCCGTCGTGAAACCGTTGCAGCGCCGTCTAGCGTCCTGATCGACATGGTGCTGCAAGCCTCCTCGGAGGCAGGGCGCTGCAGGAGAATGCCTGACGCCGGAATTTTGTCTATTGTGGAGGATGAGATGGTCGTCAGTCCATCGACAATGGCCGCGGTGCGCGCCAGCGGAGCCGTGCCGAATGCGGAATTTCTTCTCGCGGCGGATGGTATACGCAAGGAGTTTCCTGGCGTCATGGCGCTCGACGACGTGCAGTTTCACCTCAAGCGCGGCAGCGTTCACGCGTTGATGGGCGAGAACGGCGCCGGCAAGTCAACGCTGATGAAGATCCTCGCGGGGATTTACCAGCCGGACAAGGGCGAAATTCGCCTCAAGGGCGCGCCGATCCGTCTCGATTCCCCTCTCGATGCGCTGGAAAACGGCATCGCCATGATCCATCAGGAACTGAACCTGATGTCCTACATGACCGTTGCGGAGAACATCTGGATCCGCCGCGAGCCGAAAAATCGGCTGGGATTCATCGACCATGGTGAAATGTACCGGCGCACCCAGGCGCTGCTTGAGAGGCTTGGTATCGACATCGATCCCGAGACCCGCGTCGGCGAACTCTCGGTCGCGAGCCGTCAGATGGTTGAGATTGCCAAGGCTGTCTCCTACGATTCCGACGTCCTCATCATGGACGAGCCGACATCTGCGCTGACGGAGCGTGAGGTGGAGCATCTGTTCCGCATCATTCGCGATCTGAGAGAACGCGGCATCGGCATCGTGTACATCACCCACAAGATGAACGAGCTGTTCGAGATCGCCGATGAGTTTTCGGTCTTTCGCGATGGGAAGTATATCGGGACCCACGCCTCGACCGATGTGACGCGAGACGACATCATCCGCATGATGGTTGGCCGCGAAATCACGCAGATGTTTCCGAAGGAAGAGGTCCCGATCGGCGATGTAGTGCTGTCTGTCAAGGGCCTGACACTCAATGGCGTCTTCCATGACGTCTCCTTCGATGTCCGCGCCGGTGAAATTCTCGGCGTTGCCGGCCTCGTCGGATCTGGCCGTTCCAACGTGGCGGAAACCGTCTTCGGCGTGACGCCTGCGTCCTCCGGCACGATTGAAATCAACGGCAAGACCGTGTCGATCGACAGCCCGACAACGGCTATCAGCCATCGCATGGCGTTCCTGACGGAGGACCGCAAGGACACCGGGTGCCTGCTGATCCTCAATATTCTCGAGAACATGCAGATTGCCGTCCTGCAGGACAAATATGTCGCCAATGGCTTCGTCCAGGAAAGCGCCCTGTCGGAAGCCTGCGAGGAGATGTGCCGCAAGCTTCGGGTCAAGACGCCGCATCTTTATGAGCGCATCGAGAACCTTTCGGGTGGCAACCAGCAAAAGGTGTTGATCGGCCGCTGGATGCTGACCAAGCCGCGCATTCTTATTCTGGATGAGCCAACGCGCGGCATCGATGTCGGGGCCAAGGCGGAAATCCACAAGCTGGTTTGCGAGATGGCGCGCCAGGGCGTCGCTGTCATCATGATTTCCTCCGAAATGCCGGAGGTTCTGGGAATGAGCGACCGCATCATGGTCATGCATGAAGGTCGGGTGACCGGCTTCCTTGATAGAAGTGAAGCCACGCAGGTGAAGGTGATGGATCTCGCATCGCGGTGAGGCGCGCCGGGATTTCTCGAGGAGGAATTATTATGACTACGAACGCCGCCGACGTGGAGTTGGGTGCAAAATCCGGACGCAAGCCGCACCGGCGCATACCGCCCGAGGCCAATATTTTCTTCGTTCTGATCGGCATTGCGCTGGTCTATGAAATCCTCGGCTGGATTTTCATCGGCCAGAGCTTTTTGATGAATCAGCAGCGCCTGACGATCATGATCCTGCAGGTGTCAGTCATCGGCATCATCGCCGTTGGCGTGACGCAGGTCATCATCACCGGCGGCATCGATCTTTCTTCCGGCTCCGTTGTCGGCCTGACCGCGATGTTGTCCGCGAGCGTCGGGCAGTCGTCGACATGGCCCCGGGCGCTCTATCCTGGTTTGACCGATCTGCCTTTTTTCATTCCGCTGGCAGTCGGTGTTCTGGCTGGTGCATTGGCGGGTTTCATTAACGGCCAGCTTATTGCCCGAACCAAAATTCCGCCGTTCATCGCCACACTCGGCATGATGGTGACAGCGCGCGGTCTTTCAAAATGGTACACAAAGGGTCAGCCGATCTCCGGCCTCACCGACGGCTTCAATTTCATCGGCACTGGCATCTGGCCGGTCGTGGTGTTCCTCGTCGTCGCCGTCATCTTCCATGTGGCGCTGCGCTATACGCGTTACGGCAAGTTTACCTATGCGATCGGCGCCAACCAGCAGGCCGCACGCGTGTCCGGTATCAATATCGAGGCGCATCTGGTCAAGGTCTATGCGATTGCCGGTCTGCTCGCAGGTCTTGCCGGTGTCGTCACCGCGGCCCGTGCGCAGACCGCACAGGCCGGTATGGGCGTGATGTATGAGCTCGATGCCATCGCCGCAGCCGTTATCGGCGGCACGTCGCTGGCCGGCGGCGCGGGACGTATCACCGGAACCGTAATCGGCACTATCATTCTGGGTGTCATGACGTCCGGCTTCACATTCCTCAGGGTCGACGCCTACTATCAGGAGATCGTCAAAGGCCTGATCATCGTCGCCGCCGTGGTGGCCGACGTCTACCGCCAGAAGAAGCGCGCAAAGCGCTAAATCCTCCTCCTCCCGAACTGGGGCAAGCTTTCAGGGCTTGCCCCTTTTTTATGTCCGGACGACAGGGGTGTGATTTCGCCCGAAGCGCAGCGGGATCAGACCTTGCTGTCTCGGTAGGCGTGGACAGCTTTGCCGAAGGCTTCGAACAGCGCCCGCGATGGCGCATCCGTTTCTGCCCAATATTCCGGATGCCACTGTACACCGACAGCAAAGCCTTTGGCGTCTATAACCGAGACGGCCTCAATGGTGCCGTCCGCCGCCGTTGCTTCCACCTGCAGACGCGGTGCGGTCTCGGCGATCGCCTGCCGGTGCAGTGAATTGATCTGGATTTCGCCGGACATGCCGAGATGCTGTGCGATGCAGGAGCCTTCGCGCACATGAACCGGCTGGCGAATGGCGAACGCCACGTCGCGATCGTCATGTTCCGGCTTGCGGTGGTCCCATGTGCCGGGCTGTTCCTGGATTTCGGACGCCAGCGTGCCGCCAAGCGCCACGTTCAGCTCCTGAATGCCACGGCAGATGGCGAGCATTGGAATTCCGCGCTCGATGGTGCGGCGAATGAGCGGCAGGCTGGTGGCATCGCGGGCGGGATCGAAAGGGCCGTCACTCTCCTGCGCCTCCTTTCCGTAGAGCGAAGGGTGCACGTTGGTCGCGGAGCCGGATACCAGCAGGCCATCCACCCGGTCCAGAATGGTGTCGATCTCATTGCCGTTCTCGAATGCGGGGACGACGAAGGACATGACGCCGGCGACTTTCAGAGCGGCGGAAAGGTACTGGTTCTGCGCGGCGTGCCAGTCGGCTCCGGCAAAATGCCTGATGTCGGCGGGAACGGCGATGATGGGTTTTGGCATGATTGCTCCGGGACGAATTTTCGAAATTTGTGGGGCTGCCGGTCCGCCAAGTCAAGCGCTGCTTACACCTGCACTCAATCGTCCATGCACCTAAAGTATAAGGCAATGCCGCGATATTTCGGTTGTAAATAAAACGCGAAGAAAATTCCCCGGCTGACAGGTTCTTCCGCCATTAATTCTCGGCGCAGGCGCTTGTCAGTCGGGCTCCAACCGTGCTTACTTTGCGTTGCCTGAACAGCAACGAGGGGAATTCAAAGCTGCAGGTAGCGTTCATATCTGGGAGGATATAGATGGATCGCCGTTCCTTTATGAGAAAAGGTGCGCTTGCGGGGGCTGCCACGGCAGCACTGGCTGCGCCCGCCATTGCGCAGCAGAATACCAAGATCACCTGGCGCCTGACGTCATCGTTTCCGAAATCACTCGACACGATCTATGGCGGCGCAGAGGATATTTCCAAACATGTGGCCGCAGCGACGGATGGCAATTTCACCATTCAGCCCTTTGCCGCCGGGGAAATCGTGCCTGGTCTGCAAGCGGCCGATGCGGTGTCTTCAGGCACCGTCGAAATGTGCCACACCTGCTCCTATTATTATGTCGGCAAGGACCCGACCTTTGCCATCGGCACGGCCATACCCTTCGGCCTCAATGCTCGCCTGACGAACTCCTGGTTCTATGAAGGCAACGGCAACAAATTGCTGAACGAGTTTTACGCCAAGCACAATCTTTACGGCATGATTTCAGGCAACACCGGCGCCCAGATGGGTGGCTGGTTCCGCAAGGAAATCAATACGGTTGATGACTTCAAGGGCGTGAAGATGCGTATCGCCGGTCTCGCCGGCAAGGTGGTTGAAAAGCTCGGCGTCGTGCCGCAGCAGATCGCCGGCGGCGATATTTACCCGGCGCTCGAAAAGGGCACCATCGATGCGGCGGAATGGGTTGGCCCTTACGACGACCACAAGCTCGGCTTCCAGAAAGTGGCGAAGTATTATTATTATCCGGCCTTCTGGGAAGGCGGTCCGGTCATCCACTCCTTTGTTAATCTAGACAAGTGGAACAGCCTGCCGAAGCACTACCAGACGGCTCTGCAGGACGCCTGCGCCTTCGCAAATACCAATATGATGGCGAAATACGACGCCAGGAACCCGATCGCCATCAAGCAGCTAGTGTCTGAAGGTGCTGTGCTGCGGCCGTTCAGCCAGGAAATTCTCGAGGCTTGCTATAAATCGGCGCTCGAGGTCTACGCCAATATTTCGGCGTCCAATCCTGACTTCAAGAAAATCTACGAGGATCAGGTAGCCTTCAAGCGCGAGGGATATCTCTGGATGCAGCTCGCTGAATATACTTTCGACACCTTCATGATGATCCAGCAGCGCAACGGCAAGCTCTGATCATTCGGCAACGGCGGCGGCCCGGGCAAAGGCCTCGGAGACTTCGGTCTCCGGGGTTTTTGTTGCTTGCTTATACTTTCGCGGATTTGAAAAAAGTGGATGGCGATGCCGGGGTAGGCCGGTGAAATAGCACGCTGTCCTCTCCGAACCTGCCATTGGGCGGGTTCGAAAACGTCGTGCAAGTCGTTCGTCAGCGGGAGGAGCCGGGCAGGCTGGTTGCGATGGTCTGGTTCGATTCAAAAACGTGGAAGGCAAGGGGCAACCTTGCCTTCCACGTTGCTGTCAGCAGCTTTGCACCGATCTATCTATAAGTCGGTCGTCAGGGCCCGATTTTCGGGGGCTCGCCCAGATTCGGCGTGCCTGGCAACCCGCCCGGCTGGCCCCCTGGCAGGCCGAAGTTCGGCATCGTGTTACCACCCTGATTGCCGAAGGCTGGTATTTCGATCTTGATGGAATTCAGGTCGACCTGCGGCGCTTTATCGAGCCAGTAGGTGACGGATTCCGGCCAGAAGATCACGATGGCGACAAGGATGAGCTGCATGCCGAGCCACGGAATGGCGCCCATGTAGATATCCGATGTCTTGACGGAGCGCGGCGCAATGGAGCGCAGGTAAAACAGCGCGAAGCCGAAGGGCGGGTGCATGAAGCTCGTCTGCATGTTGATGCAGATCAGGACACCGAACCAGATGAGGTCAATGCCTAGCGACTGGGCGATCGGTGCCAGCATCGGAATGACGATGAAGGCGATCTCGAAGAAATCGAGAAAGAAGGCCAGGAAGAAGATGAAGATGTTGACGAAGATCAGAAAGCCGATGGGGCCGCCGGGAATGCCCGACAACATGTGTTCGATCCAGAGTGAACCGTCCATGCCCTGAAAGACGAGGGAGAAGCAGGTCGCGCCGACCAGAATGAACACCACCATCGACGTGATGTGCATGGTGGAATGCATACCCTGCTTGACGAGGTCCCAGGTGAGGCGACGATGGGCAGCGGCGAGAGCCATGGCGCCGACGACGCCCAGCGCACCCGCTTCGGTCGGGGTGGCCAGCCCCAGAAAGATGGTGCCGAGGACGAGGAAAATCAGCACGATGGAAGGGATCATGCCCGCGAGCACACGAAACACTAGCGCCCGATTGAGTTCACCGCGCGCTTCCGGCGGCAGTGCCGGGAGGTCCTTCGGTCGCACGATCGACATGAACAGGATGAAGAGCATGAAGATGGCGACCTGCAGGATCGATGGGCCGATCGCGCCGAGATACATGTCGCCAACCGATTTTCCGAGCTGGTCGGCCAGGACGATCAGTACCAGCGAGGGTGGAATGACCTGCGTGATCGTTCCGGATGCCGCGATGACCCCGGTGGCAAGGCGCGGATTGTAGCCATATTTCAGCATGATCGGCAGCGAGATCACGCCCATGGTGATCACGGAAGCCGCAACCGTGCCCGTAATGGCGCCAAGGATCGCGCCGACGATGATGACGGCATAAGCGAGGCCGCCGGGAATGGCGCCGAAGAGTTTACCGGTTCCCTCAAGCAAATCTTCCGCGAGCCCACATCGCTCCAGGATGGCGCCCATAAAGGTAAAGAAGGGAATGGCGAGCAGAAGATCGTTTGAGACGATGCCGAAGATGCGCAGCGGCAGAGCCTGAAGGAAGGCCGGTGAAAAATGCTCGGTGAAGATGCCAATGACCCCAAAGACGAGGCCGACAGTGGCGAGCGAGAAAGCGACCGGAAATCCATAGAGCATGAAAATGATCATGCCGAGGAACATCAGTGGTGGAAGAATTCCATATTCAAACATGTGAAATATCCTGAAGGTTCAGATCGGCGCGATCATTGCAGGGGCTTTTCGTACTTGGTGTCGAGCGCATAAAGCCCGTTGAGGGCGCCTATGCGCTTGATGAGTTCGGAAAACCCCTGCAGAACCAGCAGGGCAAAACCGGCAAAGATGATGAGCTTGACCGGCCAGCGGATGAGGCCGCCGGCATTGGACGACATCTCGTTCTGATACCATGACAGGGTGAACATCGGCCAGGACAGCCAGGCGAGGTAGAAGCAGCCTGGCAGCAGGAACAGCACGATGCCGATAATATCCACCCAGATCCGCTTTCGCGCCGAAATCGCGCCGTAGATAATGTCCACGCGCACATGTTCATTCATGCGCAGTGTGTAGGAAGCGCCGATCAGCACGATAAAGGCAAACATGTACCACTGGATTTCCAGCCAGCCATTCGAACTATAGTTCAGGGCATAACGGACCATGGCGTTGCCGGCGCTCACAAGGCAGCAGATCAGTACGAGATATCCGGCGACCTTGCCTAGACCTTCGCTGACAAGATCTATCAGCGCACTTAATTTCAAGAGCGATTTCATGACTTTCCCCTCTTCCCTTTTCGGGCTTGTGGCGGAAAGTAAAGCCGGGTGCCTTTCCCCGCGGCCACGCCTCCACGTGCCTCCGCTTCCACAGGTCCCGGTGTTCCTCCCCACAGATTCCCGTGTATGGTCCAGCGACATGAAAAGCAACAAAAACCGCGAGGAAACGGGGCTTTTACGCGCTTTTTTCAACCCCGCCTGAAAGGATGTTGCGCAGGCTCAGAATTTCTTCTCTCTTGTGACTTCGCCTTTCTTTCGCGCGCGGTGCATTGCGTCTTTCGCCGGGTTTATGTTAGGTCAAGCTATGGAGAATCCGGCATGAGCGCTCGATCGATTTGGGGGGCAAGCCGCGGGTCGCGGCCGTGTTGGATGGAGCAAAGGGGAAGCGGAATGAGCGAACACCACACAGGTCCGGTCGAAGTTGGTGCCGAGATGAATTATGCCGAACACGAGAAGACCTATAACGGTTTCCTGGCCCTGACGAAGTATGGCACTATGGTGCTGTGCGTCTTGATGCTGGCGATGGTTGCAGGCTTCTTCACATCGGCGGGTCTGCTCGGCGGTTTGGTCGTCTTCCTCGTCCTTTCTGTCGCAGGCTTCATTCTATTGCGCTGAGCGAATACGCTCGTAGGCGGTTTGGGCGATAGCCGACATTGCCGAACGGCCGGAGAGGCACTGTGATGAAACGCCTGTTCTATTGCCTGTTTCTGCTGGTGACGCTTTCGCATCCGTCATGGTCGCGTGACCTGTCGGGGGCAGAGCAGGATAGCCTGCTGAAACAGATCGAGCGGTTCGACGCTGCGTTGAACGCGCAGGATTTCGAGCTCGTCGGCAAAACCGTGCCGCCGAAGATATTCGAGTCGATCGCAAAAGACGCCGGCATCACTGTGGAACAGTTGCGGACTGCGCTGACGGCGCAGATGCAGATGGCGCTCGCAGCGGTGAAGATCACCGAATTCAGCATGGACAAGCAGGCGATCACCTATGCGCAGACGCCTGATGGTACGCCTTATGCTCTCGTTCCCACCAAGACGGTCATGGAAACAGGCGGCCAGACAATCGAGGCGAGATCCCATACGCTGGCAATGCTGGATGGTGCAGACTGGTATCTTCTGCGGGTCACCGACCAGCAGCAGGTGAGCATTCTGCGCAAGGTCTATCCGTCCTTTGCCGATGTAAAATTCCCCGAAGGATCGATGGAGCCGGTGAAGTAACAGGCTTGACGGTCAGGAAAAGCGTCCGGCCCGAAACGGATCGACGGAAATGGTCGTGTCTTGGCCGTTGACGAGCTGCGTCACCAGCCGCGCGGTGGCGGCGGACTGGGTCAGGCCCAGATGGCCATGGCCGAAAGCGTAGATGACAGAAGGGGTTGCCCTTGCCGTTCCGATGACGGGAAGACAATCCGGCATGGACGGGCGGAAACCCATCCATTGCGTCCCGCCCTCAAGCTTCAGCCCGGGCAGGAAGCGTCCCGCCTTTTTCAGCATCGCTTCCGAGCGGCGGAAATTGGCTGGCAGTTCCAGACCGCCAAGCTCCACCGCCCCGCCGACACGAATGCCGTTTGCAAGCGGCGTGACGACGAAACCGTGGTCATTGAAATAAAGTTGACGCGTCAGGTTGAAGGCATTGGCGGGAAGCGTGGTGTTGTAGCCACGCTCCGTTTCGAGTGGCACGGCATTGCCAAGCGATGCCGCGAGCTTCCGGGACCACGCGCCGCAGGCGACAATCACCCTGTCGGCATCGATCTTGTCACCATTTTCCAGCGTGACGATCGTACTTTCCCCGACGGCGTCGATGCGCTCAGCCTCGCCTTTTCGCAAGCTGGCGCCGCGGGCGATGACGAGATCGAAAATCGCGCGGGTGAAATCGTAAGGATCCGAAACCTGCAAGCCATCAGGAGAAAATACAGCGTGGCCAAATTGCGGCGCGAGTCCCGGTTGCAGCTCTTCGATTTCCCGGCGACCGACGCGCTGGAAGGTAAATCCGGCGCGCTCCTTTTCGTCCCAGTCCTTGCGCGAAGCTTCAAGGCTTGCCTCGCTGTCGTAAAGATCGAGCGTGCCGGTTTTGGAAATGAGGTGCGAAAGCTCCGGCATGGCCGCAACATGGGCCATTTCAACGCTGGACAGCCGGTTGATGTCGGTCAGTGCCTTCAGGCCATGGCGGAAGTTGCGCTCGGCGCTGGCGCGCCAGAAGCGCCACAGCCAAGGCGCTATCTTGCTCGCATAGGCCGGCGGGACGCTTAGTGGCCCGAGCGGGTCGAATAGCCAGCGGGGGGCTTTTTTCATGATGCCGGGGGCGGGGATGGGAATGATTTCGGAAAATGCCAGGATGCCGGCATTACCGGAGCTTGCGCCCCGTGCACCGTCGCCGCGCTCCAGCAGCACCACATGGCGGCCGGCATTCTGCAGATAAAGCGCCGCCATGGAACCGATAATGCCGGTGCCGATGACCAGCACGTCGCATTTCAGGGTTTTGGTCATCGGCGCTCCTGCAAGACAATTTCTTGGATCGCAATACCAATGAATGCCTCGCAGATGAAAGGCCGCTTCATGCCGCCTTCGAAGAAATATTAGTGGTGTGGCAAATAAGCGCTGACGGCACAAGGCGACGCCAAGGAAACGGCAGGAAAAATACTTTCAGCTATTAATAGTTATGCTCCATCATTAAGTGCTATTTAACGCACGTCTACTAGGTTCTCTCGCAGCCAGGCCGGCAACCGGTTTCAGAACGGCGGGCAGTCCGTATTCAGTAAATTTGGGGATTTCAGTATGTCTCGTTTTTCAAAGTTCGGTTTCGATGCGAGCGCGGTTCTAGACGCCCTCAGCAACTCCCAAGCCATCATTGAATTCGATCTCAATGGTAACATCCTCAAGGCGAATGAGAATTTCTGCAAGGCTGTCGGTTACACGGAGTCGGAGATCGTCGGTCGGCATCACCGGATGTTTGTTTCTCCAGATGAAGTCACCTCTCCCGAATATCGTCATTTTTGGGAGAAGCTGTCGCGCGGTGAACACGACAAAGGGCAATATTGCCGCCGGACCAAGAACGGCGACGAGCTGTGGATCGAAGCTTCCTACAATCCCGTTTTCCGTTTCGGTAAACCCTACAAGGTCGTGAAGATTGCAAGCGACATTACCATGACGAGGCGAAAGAGCGCCGAAGATAACGGCAAGCTGGCGGCGCTATCTCGCGCGCAGGCCATGATCGAGTTTGACCCCGACGGAACCATTCTCTGCGCCAATGCCAATTTTCTGGAGGCGGTCGGGTATCAGGAGAATGAGATTGTCGGCAGACATCACTCGATGTTCTGCGAGCCATCCTATGTTGAATCCGCGGATTACCGGACCTTCTGGGAGGAGCTACGCTCGGGCAGTTTCTCCACCGGCCAGTTCATGCGGTTTGGCAAGGACGGGAAACGCGTCTTCATTCAGGCCTCGTATAACCCGATCCTTGATGATCGCGGCCGCGTGTTCAAGGTGGTGAAATTCGCTTTTGACATCACCGAGCGGGTTCGTGCCGTGGAAGAGCTGGGCGAAGCGCTTGAGCGGCTTTCCCAGTGCAACATCCGCGTTACCCTCGACCGGCCGTTCATCGGCGAATTCGAAGGTCTGCGCCGCGATTTCAACAAGTCCATCGCCGAATTCCAGAAGACGCTGGAAAATGTGCTTGGCCAGACAGGTGATCTGACACGCAGCAGCCAGGAAGTAAGCGAGGCATCGGTACAGCTGGCGGAGCGTTCGCGCGAACAGGCCATGGCGCTTGAAGAAACCTCCGCCGCGCTGGAGGAAATCACGGCAACCGTTCATTCCTCCACTGAAAATACCAGGGAGACCCGAAGGCTCGTTCAGAGCGCCCGCGAATCGACATCCATTTCGACGGAGGTGGTGGCGCGGACCGTCAACGCCATGCAGCGGATCGAGACGGCGTCGCGGGAGATCAGCCAGATTATCGGCGTCATCGATGAAATCGCCTTTCAGACCAACCTCTTGGCACTCAACGCCGGTGTCGAAGCGGCGCGTGCGGGCGATGCAGGCAAGGGCTTTGCGGTTGTTGCTCAGGAAGTTCGCGAACTTGCGCAGCGTTCCGCCAATGCCGCCAAGGAAATCAAGGCGCTGATCAATAATTCCGGCACCGAAGTGCTGGAAGGTGTACGGCTCGTTGGCGAAACCGGCGAAGCTCTCAAGCAGATCGATGCGCTGGTGAAACATATCGACAGCAATGTCGACATGATCGCGAAGGCAGCCGACGAGCAATCTCTCGGCATCGGCGAAATCAACAGGGCCGTCAGCCAGCTCGACCGTATGACGCAGGAAAATGCCGCGATGAGTGCAAGGACGACGGCGATCAGCGCGACACTTGCAGAAGGGGCAGAGGCTCTGTCTCAGCTCGTGAGCCTGTTCAAGCTCAACCGCCGCTCTGTGCAGCGTGAGGATGGCTCTTCAATCCATACCGCGCGGCCAAATGCCGGGCGGCAGTCCCATCGGCCGGCGCGGGCCGCCTGAGGGGGCTTCGGCAGGCAGGCTCTAACGAGATAAAATGCGGCGGCTGCAAAACAGCCACCGCATTTCTGTTTAAAGCGAAGGCGGCGTTCCTGAGAGAACGGTTCGACTTCGTGCTGGGCGTGTTCCGTCGGCAGGGATCAATCCGTGCAGGCGGTCCATTATCGTCCGGCGTTATAGGCCGCTATCGCTGCCATGTTGACGATATCGCTGTCTTTGGCACCCATCGAGGTGATCTGTACCGATTTATCGAGGCCAACGAGCAGCGGACCGATGACGGTCGCTCCGCCCAGTTCCTGCAGCATCTTGGTCGAGATAGAGGCGGAATGGATGGCTGGCATGACCAGAACATTGGCCGGGCCAGACAGCCGCGCAAAGGGATACTGGCTCTGCATGCGTTGGTGGTTCAGCGCGACGTCGGCCGACATTTCGCCATCGACCTCGAAGTTGACGTTGCGCCTGTCGAGGATTTTCACCGCTTCGCGTACCTTGTCGGAGCGTTCACCGACCGGCTGGCCGAAGGTGGAATAAGCGAGCATAGCAACGCGGGGCTCGTAACCAAAACGGCGCGCGAGGCCCGCTGCCTCTTCGGCGATATCGGCGAGGTCCTCAGCATTCGGCATGTCATGGACGGCGGTATCGGCGACGAAAACGGTGCGGTTGCGCGAGACGACAAGAGAAACCCCGATCACGCGGTGCCCCGGCTTGGTGTTGATGCAGCGGCGGATGTCTTCCAGCGCGGTGGAATAATTGCGTGTAACGCCCGTCACTACCGCGTCAGCGTCGCCCATTGCCACCATGCAGGCGGCGAAGTGGTTGCGGTCGTTGTGGATCAGGCGTTGCACGTCACGCAGCAGGAAGCCGCCGCGTTGCAGCCGAGCGTAAAGATAGTCGATATAGGCATCGACGCGGCTGGAGAGACGGGCATTGGTGATTTCGATATTGGCACGGTCGAGATCGATGCCAGCACGCTCCGCATTGGCCTTGATGATATCGTCACGGCCGAGCAGGATGGCGGTGCCAAGCCCTTGAGCGGTGAACGAAATCGCCGCGCGCATGACCTGTTCTTCTTCCGCTTCGGCAAAGACCACGCGCTTTGGCGAGCGCCGAACGCGCTCGTAAAGGCGCTGCGTCGTCGAGGCCATCGGGTCGCGGCGTGCGGAAAGCTCGCGGGCATAGGCATCGAGATCAGGCAATTCGCGCTGGGCGACGCCGGTTTCTATGGCAGCCTTGGCCACGGCAACGGGAATGGCCGAAATCAGGCGTGGATCGAAAGGCACCGGAATGATGTATTGCGGCCCGAAACGCGGGCGGTTGCCCTGATAGGCGGCCGCCACATCGTCAGGCACGTCCTCACGCGCCAGATCGGCAAGCGCTTGTGCAGCAGCAATCTTCATCGCATCGTTAATCTGGCGGGCGCGAACGTCAAGCGCGCCGCGGAAGATATAGGGGAAGCCAAGGACGTTATTGACCTGGTTCGGATAATCGGAGCGACCGGTCGCCATGATCGCGTCGTCGCGAATGCGCGACACCTCCTCGGGCGTGATTTCGGGATCGGGATTGGCCATCGCGAAGATGATCGGCTTCGGCGCCATGGAACGGATCATCTCCTCGGTGAAGGCGCCCTTCTGCGACAGGCCGAAGACGACGTCCGCGCCCTTCATTGCCTCCGCCAGGGTACGGTTCTCAGTTTTCACCGCGTGCGCGGATTTCCACTGGTTCATACCCTCCGTGCGGCCCTGATAAATTACCCCCTTGGTGTCGCAGAGGGTGATGTTTTCCGGGTTGAAGCCCATCGCCTTGATCAGGTCCATACAGGCAATCGCGGCGGCGCCTGCACCGTTGCAAACGAGCTTTGTCGTCTTGAAATCGCGCCCTGTCAGTTCGATGGCGTTGATGAGGCCTGCGGCGGCGATGATCGCGGTGCCGTGCTGGTCGTCATGGAAAACGGGAATATCCATCAGTTCGCGCAGCCGGCTTTCGATGATGAAACATTCCGGCGCCTTGATGTCTTCGAGATTGATACCGCCGAAGGAGGGGCCGAGATAACGCACGCAATTGATGAATTCGTCCGCGTCTTCGGTATCGACCTCAAGATCGATGGAATCGACGTCGGCGAAGCGCTTGAAGAGAACTGACTTGCCTTCCATCACTGGCTTGGAGGCGAGCGCGCCGAGATTGCCAAGGCCAAGGATCGCAGTCCCGTTGGAAATGACGGCAACCATGTTGCCACGCGTCGTGTAATCGTAAGCGGTCGCCGGATTTTCGGCGATGGCTTTTACCGGTACGGCCACGCCGGGAGAGTAGGCGAGCGACAGGTCCCGCTGGGTTGCCATCGGTTTCGTCGGGGTGATTTCCAGTTTGCCCGGCCTGCCCTGTGCGTGGAAATCAAGGGCTTCCTGATCCGTAACCGATGTTCTGGTGCTTGCGGGTTTTGTCGTGTCGGACATGGGCTGAGCGTGCTTTCCTGGCGATAACAATGTAAAAATATCAGCCGTTGTTATTGTATTTTTCGCGCGCCTGCCAAGCCTTCATTGTTGTTCAGTGCAGCAAATTTAAGCGTAATGAAATTTAAAGACGTTTTAATCGATTAAGTCCGCTTGCTGGCCTCAGGAGCCTCGTTGGTAAGCCCGGAGCGCCATATTTACGAAGGCGTCCACATGAAGGGCGAGTGGGCCACGCCTGACGACGAGCACGCAGTCAGACCATGCCTCGGCGCTGTCGATCGGCACAGCGGCAATGCCACGTGTGGAACGCACGGTGCTTTCCGGCAGAATGGAAATTCCCGCACCTGCTTCCACAAGTGCAAGGATCGTATTGATATTGGCGATACGCATGCCGATCTTCGGCTCGCAACCGGCATCCTCGAAAAGGGTCAGTGCGCTGTTGCTGAGGCCCAGGCCGATCTCGTCGATCGGCAGCAGGAGATTTTCCTGCGCGATGTCGCCAGCGGAGAGTCTGGAGCGGGAGGCAAGCGGATGGTCTTCCGAAACCGCCACGCATAGTTTCGAGCGGTCGAACGGCATCGCCCTCAAGGTTTGGGGTAGCGGGGGAAGGGGCGTGCGGATGAAGGCGACATCGGTCTTGCGCGTTTCCACTTGCTCGATCAGTTGTTCCATCGTCATGCCAGGCAAGAGCTCCAGAGTCACATCCCTGTGCTCATCCCCATATCGGGTGATGAGCGCCGGCAGCTTCCGCTCGGCCATGACGCTGGTGCCATAACCTATGCGCAGCGTTCCCAGCTGGCCACGCCTTATCTGCCGCGCCTTGTCCATCGCGCTCTTGGTGCGGGCGAGGATTTCTTCCGCCTCAACGAGCATGGATTGCCCCGCCGGCGTGAGTTCCACACCGCGATTGATGCGATGAAAGAGTTTGAAGCCAAGCGTTTCCTCCAGTTGTCGGATGCGCTGTGTAACGGCCGGCTGGGCTATGCCGAGCTGTATGGCTGCGGCGCGGAAATTCCTGGCCCTTGCGGCCTCCACGAATATGGTAAGTTGTCGAGTGTCCATGGCAGAGAGGTCTTTATAGCGGCAGGCTTTGCGTGATATAAGTGCAGCTTATCAAAATTGTCCTTTTCGCGCATTGTCATCTTGTCGCAGGCGACGTTATACCGCAGCTCAGGATCGTGAGCGTCTTTACCGCCTGTGCAGGTGAGGGCGATCCGGACCGGGGAGGATTTGTTCAAGCACATTGTCTGCCGTCCAAGGGGACGGCGGTAACCTGCAGTGAATGGGTCAAATGACAGTCACAACGGAAGTCTTCCCCACCATTGTTCCCCGTTCAGCCGCGCCGCCACCGGCGCACCTTCGTATGGCCGCATCGGCGACGAACTGTCCGCGCTTTGCGGGACACTGAACGATCATCGGGCCTTAAGCCTTCTGGGCGGCTCTTCTAACCGGACAAATATTATGGGTAATCCAGCAACTTCATTATCGCTCCCGGCCAGATTATGGCTGTTGGTGCTCGGCGCGGTCATCATTGCCGCAGGACTGTTCTTCTCCATTGGCGGCGGCCAACTCCTCGCCCTCGGCGGCAGCCCCTATTTTATCATCGCAGGTATCGCGCTCGTCGTCTCCGGCCTGCTCATTCTGCTGCGCAAGCCTGCGGGTGCGCTTGTTTTCGGTCTCACTTTCATCCTCACCGGCGTTTGGGCGGTATGGGAAGTGGGGCTAGATTTCTGGCCGCTGATTTCCCGCCTGCTGGCAATCGGCGTCGGGGCAACCGTTGTTGCCCTGTCGTACCCGCTGCTGCGACGTGCGGCTGGCAAAACGCCGGCATTGGGCTCTTCTCTTGCGGTTGCGGCGGTTCTTGCCATTGCCTCCGGCGCCGGTTTTGCCGGCATGTTCGTTGCGCATCCGACCGTCGCCTTCAATGGCGAGGCGGCCGCGCTGACGCCCGTAACGCCGGAAACGGAGCAGAAGAACTGGGAACATTACGGCAATACTTCCGGCGGCAGCCGCTTTGTCGCGCTTGATCAAATCACCCGCGACAACGTCAAGAACCTCGAGGTGGCCTGGACTTATCACACGGGCGATACTCCGATCAGCCCCGGTGCGAACGGCGCGGAAGATCAGGAAACGCCGCTGCAGGTGGGCGACACCGTTTTCCTGTGCACCCCGCACAATAATGTCATCGCGCTTGATGCCGACACCGGTGCTGAAAAGTGGAAGACGGAAATCAACGCCAAATCCTCGGTCTGGATGCGTTGCCGCGGCCTTGCCTATTTCGATGCCAAGGCGCCGCTGAAACAGCCGACCGCGCCGGGCTCGACGCCCGTCACGCCGGCGGTGGTGGCCGAAGGCGCGCTTTGCCAGCGCCGAATCTTGATGAACACCATCAATGCGGAACTCATCGCGCTTGATGCCGACACCGGCGCGTTTTGCCCTGACTTCGGCACCAATGGGCGCGTTGATCTGAAGATCGGTATGGGAGATGCCCCCGACCCGCAATATGTCCTGACCTCGGCTCCCACGCTCGCCGGCACAACCGTTGTTGTTGGCGGTCGTATCGCCGACAACGTGCAGGTCGATATGCCCGGCGGCGTGATGCGCGGTTTTGACGTGGTGACGGGCGAGCTTCGCTGGGCGTTCGACCCGGGTAATCCTGACATCACCAAGCTGCCGCCTCCAGGCCAAACCTATACGCGTTCCACGCCGAACGTCTGGGCATCCATGTCCTACGATCCGGACCTGAACACGGTCTTCATGCCCGTCGGCAGCCCTTCGGTGGACTTGTACGGCGCGACCCGCACGCCGCTCGACCATAAATATGGTGCCTCGATGCTGGCGCTCGACGCCACGACCGGTCGCGAAAAATGGGTCTACCAGACGGTTCATAACGACCTCTGGGACTTCGACGTGCCGATGCAGCCGAGCTTCATCGATTTCCCGAAAGCGGATGGAACGACTGTGCCGGCATTGGTCTTCGGCACCAAGGCGGCGCAGATCTATGTTCTCGACCGGGCGACCGGGCAGCCGCTGACCAAGGTTGAAGAAGTTCCGGTGAAGCCCGCCAATATTCCGAACGAGCCCTATGCGCCGACGCAACCACGCTCGGTCGGCATGCCGCAGATCGGTGCGCAGACCTTGACGGAAGCGGACATGTGGGGCGCGACCCCGTTTGACCAGCTTCTTTGCCGTATCGCCTTCAAGGGCATGCGTTATGAAGGACTTTACACGGCACCCGGTACTGACCTCTCGCTCTCTTTCCCGGGCTCGCTCGGCGGCATGAACTGGGGTGGCATTTCCACGGACCCGACGACGAACACCATTTTCGTCAATGACATGCGCCTTGGCCTCTGGATCCAGATGAAAGAAGCTGCGCCGACCAAAGCTGTCGCCAGCGGTGGCGAGAGCGTCAACACCGGCATGGGCGTCGTTCCGATGAAGGGCACACCCTATGCGGTCAACAAGAACCGTTTCCTCTCGGCGCTCGGTATTCCCTGCCAGGCTCCGCCTTACGGCACCATGACCGCAATCGACATGAAGACGCAGCAGATCAAATGGCAGGTGCCGGTGGGCACGGTCGAAGATACGGGTCCGCTCGGCATCAAGATGGGCCTGCCCATCCCGATCGGCATGCCGACGCTTGGCGGCACGCTTGCCACTCAGGGCGGCCTCGTCTTCATTGCTGGCACGCAGGACTACTATCTGCGCGCCTTCGATACGGCAACCGGCAAGGAAGTCTGGAAGGCCCGCCTTCCCGTCGGCAGCCAGGGCGGCCCGATGAGCTACAAGTCGCCAAAGACCGGCAAGCAATATGTCGTCATCTCGGCGGGAGGTGCTCGGCAGTCTCCGGATCGTGGCGATTACGTCATCGCGTATGCTCTACCGAACTGATCCTTGTCGTTCAGTTTTTGGAAAGGAAACCCCGGAAGATGATTTCGGGGTTTTCCTTTGTCTGCGTGCGGCATGCCGCCCGTTTGTGCGGAACCTCATCATCATCCTGGCGTTAGGAAAAACAGCCTGCCGGCCACGCACCATGCGTTCAGAGGACGGAATTATCAGCCCTTGCTTATCCACAGCTTGAACTGGTGATGGCGGTGTCGTGAAATATCTATATTGTCCGGCGCGTCAGGGAATTTGAGTAAGAAAGGTTTTGTAGTGAACGAACAATCTCGAAAGATCACGCCGGTTCTTCTTGCTGGTGGTGCTGGCTCGCGGCTTTGGCCGGTATCGCGTGATCAGTTGCCAAAGCAGTTTCAGCCGCTGGTTGGCAATCTTTCGACATATCAACAGACGCTGAAACGCGTCGGTGATAAACGTCTTTATTCGGAAGCCCTGGTCATTACCAACGAGGATTTTCGCTTCTTTGCCCGTCGCCAGGCTGAAGAAATCGATCTGCCAGCGACCGTTGTGCTCGAGCCCGCCCGCCGCGACAGCGCCGCTGCGATGGCTGCCGCTGCCGTGCTTGCCGAACGCCGCGAACCGGGCTGCCTCGTACTGGCGCTTGCTGCCGACCACGTGGTTCTCGATCCCGATAAATTTTCCGACGCCGTAAAGCTTGGCGCCAAGGCCGCCGATCAGGGCAGCATTGTTGTTTTTGGCCTGGTGCCAACGGAGCCGCGCACCTCCTACGGATATATCAAGCCGGGCGAGCCGATTGATGGTGAGGCGGACCTCAGCACCGTCGATGCCTTCAAGGAAAAACCGGATGTATCGACGGCGATTTCCTATCTGGAAAAAGGTTATCTCTGGAATTCCGGTAACTTCCTGTTCCGCTCTGATGTGATGATTGCCGAACTCAAGGCTTTCGCGCCGGAGATTCTAGCGGCGGTAACGCAGGCGGTTGACCAATATGAAAGCGACCTCGGATTTGTGCGTCTGGATAAGGATAGCTTTGAAGCCTCTCCCAAAAACTCCATCGACTATGCGGTGATTGAAAAAACGAAGCGCATGGCGGTGGTGCACGGCCATTTCCGCTGGTCCGACATCGGCAGCTGGGATGCGATCTGGGAAATCGCTGACAAACATGACAATGAGAACGCGCTTGAAGGCAACGGCGTGTTCATCGATTCCGAAGGCTGCCTCATTCACTCCACACAGCTGCTGACGACGGTTGTGGGAGCAAAAGACATGGTGGTTGTAACCACCAAGGATGCCGTGCTGGTCGTCCCAAAGAACCGGGTACAGGACGTGAAGGGTCTGGTTGAGACGCTCAAGGACAGCAAACATGCGCCGCAAACCGAAACGCACAAGCGGGTCTACCGACCCTGGGGCTATATCGAACACATGTACGTGGACGAGCGTTACCGGGTCGGCCACATCACGGTCGATCCCGGCCACCGCATTTCGTTCCAAAGACACTATCATCGCTCAGAGCACTGGATCATCGTCAAGGGCACTGCGACCGTGACGATCGGCGAGGAAACCCGGCTGCTGACGGAGAACCAGTCTGTCTATATTCCGATTGGCCAGCCGCACCGTCTCGCCAATGAGGGGCAGATTCCGCTCGAGCTGGTTGAAATACAGACCGGGGCATATCTCGGCGAGGATGATGTGATCCGCATAGAGGATGATTATAAGCGCGAATAGTAGATTGCCTTCTAAGATAGCGCGATAGGGCGAAGCGGGAGGTATTCCGCTTCGCCTTTATGTTTTTAACGGCGAGCACCTGCTACTCAAATACGGATGCGGCAGCGGCCTTCTTTTCAAAAATGGTGGGAACGGCGGTACGTAGCATGCAGCCCCGCGCGGATTTTGCCGGATTTCGGGTCGAGAAGGGTGTCTAAAATAGCCACATCGAGATTCGCATTTTAAGCGGTTGCCTAATCAAAATTCTTCGCATAGGTTCCAACTGTAACGTTTCAGTGAGGGAGGAGCTCATGCGAATGCGTCTTATTTCTGCGGCCTTTTTGGCCAGTGTGATGATTCCGGCGGGTGTGGCTGGTGCCACCGATCTTGAAGTGACCCATTGGTGGACGTCGGGTGGTGAAGCCGCCGCCGTGGCCGAACTGGCCAAGGCTTTCGATGCGACCGGCAATAAGTGGGTTGACGGCGCGATTGCCGGTTCGGGCGGTACGGCCCGGCCGATCATGATCAGCCGCATCACCGGCGGCGACCCGATGGGCGCGACCCAGTTCAACCATGGCCGTCAGGCGGAAGAACTCGTTCAGGCCGGCCTGATGCGTGACCTGTCGGATGTCGCCGCAAAAGGGAACTGGAAGGAGGTCATCAAGCCCTCCAGTCTACTGGACAGCTGCACGATTGATGGGAAGATCTATTGCGCGCCGGTCAATATTCATTCCTGGCAATGGCTCTGGCTGTCCAATGCGGCCTTCAAAAAGGCAGGCGTTGAAGTTCCGAAGAACTGGACGGAGTTTGTTGCGGCCGCACCGGCGCTGAAAAAAGCAGGCATCCAGCCGCTCGCGCTCGGCGGGCAGGCCTGGCAGGCAAACGGCTTGTTCGATACGCTGACGCTTTCGATCGGCGGCAAGGATCTGTACCAGAAGGTCTATGGCGACAAGGATGAAGAAGCGGCTGCGGGTCCCGACATGGCGAAGATTTTCGCGGCGGCTGTTGAAGCACGCGACATGGCAAAGGGCACCAATGTTCAGGATTGGAACCAGGCCACCAACATGGTCATCACCGGCAAGGCCGGCGGCCAGATCATGGGTGACTGGGCGCAGGGTGAATTTCAGCTTGCCAACCAAAAAGCCGGCACCGACTATTCCTGCCTTCCTGGTCTCGGCCTGAGTGAATATCTGACGACGGGTGGCGATGCCTTCTATTTCCCGGTTCTTAAAGATGAGGCGAAAACCCAGGCGCAGGACGTGCTGGCAGCAACCATCGTCGATCCAAAGACGCAGGTTGCCTTCAACCTTAAGAAGGGCTCGCTGCCCATCAGAGGTGACGTAGACCTCAATGCAGCGAATGACTGCATGAAAAAGGGTCTGGCCATTCTGGCCAAGGGCAATGCGCTGACCAGCGTTGACCAGCTGATTTCCGCGGACTCGCAGAAGCAGAAGGAAGACCTGATGGCAGAATTCTTTGCTGGCTCGATGTCGGCAGAGGATGCGCAGAAGCGCTTTGCGGATATCATCGGCTCGGCTGACTGATCGTGATTTCTCCGGTTGGGGGAGCGGCTCGCTCCCCCTTCCAACGTCCGGCTCACAACAAAAACAATCTTGTTTGTCGGGGTTCCGTGCAGCGGAGAGTTTTACTCGGCTGTTGACTGTAACGTTACAGGAGGAGGTAACATGGCGGGTCAAGCGCGCTCCGGGCGCCCCAACCAGCTCTTTCGCAATCTGAATTCCAAGATTGCTTCCATCCCCATGATATTGACCGCAGTGGTGATCTTCCTCGGCGGGACGATCTGGACGGTCGTTTATTCCTTCACCAATTCCAAGCTTCTGCCGCGGGCGAGCTTTGTCGGTTTCGATCAATACGAGCGGCTATGGGCCGCGCCACGCTGGATCGTCTCGATCCAGAACCTGGCGATTTACGGCGTGCTGTCGCTGATCTTCAGCCTCGTCATCGGTTTCGTGCTGGCGGCACTGATGGACCAGAAAATTCGTTTCGAAAACACCTTTCGCACGATCTTCCTTTATCCCTTCGCCCTGTCCTTCATCGTGACAGGTCTTGTCTGGCAATGGCTGTTGAACCCGGAATTCGGGATCCAGTCCGTGGTCCGCTCGCTCGGCTGGGAAAGCTTTACATTCGATCCGCTCTATAATTCTCAGATTGTCATATACGGCATCCTGATTGCGGCGCTCTGGCAGGGAACCGGGCTCGTCATGTGCCTGATGCTGGCCGGGCTTCGTGGCATCGACGAGGATATCTGGAAGGCGACGCGCGTGGATGGCATCCCGATGTGGAAGACCTATATTCTCATCATCATTCCCATGATGCGCCCCGTCTTCATCACCACGCTCGTCATCATCGCCAGTGGCATCGTCAAGGTCTATGATCTGGTCGTGGCGCAGACCAGCGGCGGACCGGGCATCGCGTCTGAAGTGCCGGCGAAGTACGTCTACGACTACATGTTCCAGGCGCAGAACCTGGGGCAAGGTTTTGCCGCCTCCACCATGATGCTCATCACCGTCGCGATCATCATCATTCCATGGGCCTACCTCGAATTCGGAGGCAAAAAGCGTGGCTAATATCAGCACCTTGAATACCGTTGTTGCCGCCAGCGACGCGGTTGCCGACAAGCTTTCCGGCCCGCGCGGCAAGAAGCCGAGGAAGACCTTTTCCCGCCGCAACATCATACTCTACGGCACGCTCTTCGTGGCCGCCGCCTATTACCTCCTGCCGCTCTACGTGATGGTCGTCACCTCGCTGAAGGGCATGCCGGAAATCCGCCTCGGCAACATCTTCGCGCCGCCGGTGGAGATCACCTTCGAGCCGTGGGTGAAGGCCTGGGCCAATGCCTGCACAGGCCTCAATTGCGACGGGCTTTCGCGTGGTTTCTGGAACTCCGTACGCATTCTCGTGCCATCGGTGTTCATTTCCATCGTCGTCGCTTCCGTCAGCGGCTACGCCATGGCGAACTGGAAGTTCAAGGGATCGGAACTGTTTTTCTCGATCCTGATCATCGGCGCCTTCATCCCCTATCAGGTCATGATCTATCCGATCGTCATCGTGCTGCGCGAACTGGGCATTTACGGCACGCTGACCGGTCTCGTCATCGTCCACACCATCTTCGGCATGCCGATCCTGACGCTGCTGTTCCGGAACTACTTCGCCTCGCTGCCGGAGGAACTCTTCAAGGCAGCGCGTATCGACGGCGCCAATTTCTGGCAGATTTATTTCCGCATCATGCTGCCGATGTCACTGCCGATCTTCGTCGTGGCGATGATCCTGCAGGTGACGGGCATCTGGAACGACTTCCTGTTCGGCGTGGTGTTCACGCGGCCGGAATATTACCCGATGACCGTGCAGCTCAATAATATCGTCAACTCCGTACAGGGCGTGAAGGAATACAACGTTAACATGGCCGCCACGCTTCTGACCGGTGCCGTGCCGCTGATCGTTTATTTCGTCTCCGGCAGGCTATTCGTGCGCGGCATTGCCGCCGGCGCAGTGAAAGGTTGAGTTATATGAACAAAAGCGTTTCCATCCGTGATCTTTCTCTGTCTTTCGGTGCCGTCACCGTTCTGAAAGACCTCAATCTCGATATTTACGACGGCGAATTTCTCGTCCTGCTTGGCTCGTCCGGTTGCGGCAAGTCGACCCTGCTCAACTGCATTGCCGGGCTTCTGGAACCGACCGACGGACAAATCTTCATCAAGGACCGCAACGTCACCTGGGAGGAGCCGAAGGATCGCGGCATCGGCATGGTGTTCCAGTCCTATGCGCTTTATCCGCAGATGACAGTGGAGAAGAACCTGTCATTCGGCCTCCAGGTCGCCAAGGTTCCAAAGGATGAAATTGACCGTCGCGTCAAAAGAGCAGCCGGCATCCTGCAGATAGAGCCTTTGCTGAAGCGCAAGCCGGCAGAGCTTTCCGGTGGCCAGCGCCAGCGCGTGGCGATCGGCCGGGCGCTGGTGCGGGACGTGGATGTCTTTCTTTTCGACGAGCCGCTGTCCAACCTCGATGCCAAGCTGCGTTCGGAACTGCGTGTCGAAATCAAGCGGCTGCACCAGTCGTTGAAGAACACCATGATCTACGTGACGCACGACCAGATCGAGGCGCTGACGTTGGCGGACCGCATTGCCATCATGAAGAGCGGGGTCATCCAGCAGCTGGCCGATCCCGTTACCATTTACAACAAGCCGCGAAACCTTTTTGTTGCCGGTTTCATCGGTTCGCCATCGATGAACTTTTTGCGCGGTGAGCTGATCGAAAAGGACGGTAAGGTCGTCTTCACGACTAATGGGGTTACCTTCTCACTTGATGGCTACCATGCCGAAACACCGCTTGCCGCAGGGCGTGCCGTGGTCCTTGGCGTGCGGCCGGAGCATGTGCGCGTCGATGCCGATATCCTCAGTGGCGAAGTGCATGAGGCTGTTGTCGATATCGAAGAGCCGATGGGTGCCGACAATCTGATCTGGCTGAAACATGCAGGGCATACGCTCTCCGTGCGCGTCGGCGGTCATAAACGGTTCTCGCCGGGCACGAAGGTTCGCCTCGGTCTTGATATGACAATGGCCTCCCTTTTCGACGCTGAGAGCGAGGACCGGCTCTAAAGCATTTTCCACTTCCCCCACAATCCCAAGACCCAGATCTCTATGGAGGAGACAATGACAGAACTCGGTTTTCAGCTTTACAGCGCCCGCAATTTTCAGCCCTTTTCCGATATCCTGAAGAAACTATCGGCGGCGGGCTACAGCCAAGTCGAAGGGTATGGCGCCATGTACGCCTCTCTCGATGAGCCCGGCCTGAAGGGTTTGCGCGCTGAACTTGATGCCAACGGTCTAACCATGCCCACCGGCCATTTCGGCCTCGATCTCCTCGAGGGCGATCCGGGCAGGGCGCTGAACATCGCGAAAGTTTTGGGCGTGGAGGCGATTTATTGCCCTTACCTGATGCCCGATCAGCGCCCGACAGATGCCGCTGGGTGGTTTGCCTTCGGCAAGCGTCTGCAGGAGGCTGGCAAACCTTTTGTCGACGCCGGCCTCACCTTCGGTTGGCACAACCATGATTTCGAGTTCAAGGCGCTCGCCGATGGCTCCACGCCGCAGGAACAAATATTTGCCGGCGGCCCGGACCTGAAGTGGGAAGCGGATATCGCCTGGATTGTCAGGGGCAATGCCGATCCGCTCGCCTGGATCGAAAGCTACGGCAAACGCATCACTGCCGTGCATGTAAAGGATATCGCACCATCGGGCGAAAACGCGGATGAAGACGGTTGGGCCGATGTTGGTCATGGCACGGTGGACTGGAAGGGTCTTATCGCCGCATTGAAAGCAAAGTCCGCCACGAAACATTTCGTGGTCGAGCATGACAATCCCAAGGATATCGACCGGCTGATCACCCGTTCGATCGCATCGTTCAAAACCTACTAAGTCTCAATTTCGGAGTTTCATCATGGCCAGAGATCTTGGCGTCGGCATCATCGGATGCGGCAATATCTCGTCTGCATATTTTTCGCTGGCACCGCTCTTCAAGGGCATCAAGGTGCTGGCCTGTGCCGACCTCAACCGCAACGCGGCTGAACTGAGGGCGGAAGAGTTCGGTGTTGTCGCGCAGTCCATCGACGATCTGCTCGCCAACCCGGAAATTGACGTGGTGGTGAACCTCACCATCCCCGCCGCACATTATCCGGTTTCGAAGGCGGCCCTTGAGGCGGGAAAACACGTCTATTCGGAAAAGCCGCTGGTGCTTTCGCTGGAAGAGGGCGAGGAGTTGCGGCGCATTTCGCGGGAGAAGAACCTTTCCGTCGGCTGCGCCCCGGATACTTTTCTTGGTGGTGCGCATCAGCTTGCCCGCAAATATATCGACGAGGGCAAGGTCGGACGCATCACCTCGGGCACCTGCCATGTGATGAGCCCCGGCATGGAAATGTGGCACCCCAATCCGGGTTTCTTTTTCCTGCAGGGCGGCGGGCCGATTCTCGATCTGGGGCCGTACTACGTCGCCAATCTCATCAACCTCATCGGCCCGGTCAAGCGCGTTGGCGCGCTCACCTCGATGGCAAGCCCCACCCGCACCGTAACCAGCCAGCCGCTTAACGGCGAGATCATCCCCGTCGAAACACCGACCAATATCCACGCCCTGCTGGAATTCGTGAATGGTGCGACGATTACGCTTTCGGCCAGCTGGGATGTCTGGTCGCATCGCCACGCGAACATGGAACTTTACGGCACGGACGGCTCGATCTTTGTGCCAGACCCGAATTTCTTCGGGGGCGTTGTGGAGGCGAGCGGCCGTGACAAGAACATCCAGCCGCTCGAAGACTGGGCGCATCCCTTCGGTATCGCCAATCAGGAAAGCCCGAACGGCCCTCGCGCCAACTATCGCACGGCCGGGCTTGCCGATATGGCGATTGCCATTCTGGAAGGTCGCGACGCCCGCTGCTCGCTGGATCGTTCGCTGCACGGTATCGACGTGATGACCTCGATCCTGAAATCGGGTGAAGAAGGCCGCTTCATCGAGATGACAACGACATGCACGCAGCCGGCAGCCCTCGGCATCGAGGAGGCACAGGCGCTGCTGCGCTAAGGTTTTTACTATAGCTTGGAAAGCGGCGGAGGAAACTTCGCCGCTTCCGTTCTTCGCGGTACCTCTTCACAATCCCCTCGCTTTGCTTTAAAGCCGCGCCTTATCCGGTCGCAGCCCACCCGGTCAAAACAAGGGATCCTGAACTATGAAAACCATCGTCATCTGCTCCGGCGGATTGGACTCCGTTTCGCTTGCGCATAAAATCGCCGCGGAACATGACCTTCTCGCTCTCGTATCCTTCGATTATGGCCAGCGCCACAGGAAGGAACTGGATTTTGCCGCTGATTGCGCCAGACGGCTCGGCGTGCCGCATCATATCATCGATATCAGAGCCATCGGCGCCCACCTCACCGGTTCCGCACTGACCGATGATGTGGAGGTGCCGGACGGGCATTATGCGGAGGAGACGATGCGTTCCACCGTGGTGCCGAACCGCAATGCCATCATGCTCACCATCGCGTTCGGGCTGGCTGCCGCACAGCAGGCGGATGCAGTGGCGATTGCCGTTCACGGCGGCGATCATTTCATCTACCCCGACTGCCGGCCGGGCTTCATCGACAGCTTCAATGCCATGCAGGCGCACGCGCTTGAAGGCTATGCTGATGTGAAACTTTTCGCGCCCTATGTCACCGTTTCCAAGGCGGCCATCGTGACCGATGGCGTAAAATACGGCACGCCGTTTGGTGAAACCTGGTCCTGCTACAAAGGTGGCCTTACGCACTGCGGCCGCTGCGGCACATGCGTGGAACGGCGTGAGGCCTTTCATCTGGCCGGCGTGACCGACCCGACCGATTATGAGGACCCGGACTTCTGGGTGGCTGCCACCCATGCCTTTGCGGCGCAGGAGGTGCGTTGATGTTCCGCATCACCAAGGAATTTCACTTCTCCGCCTCGCACCAGTTGAAAAGCCTGCCCGCCGACCACCAGTGCAGCCGTCTGCATGGCCATAATTATATCGTTGAGGTCGAGCTTGCAGGCGAAGAGCTGAACGAGCACGGTTTCGTGCGTGACTACCATGAGCTTGCGCCGCTGAAGTACTACATTGACGACAAGTTTGACCATCGCCACCTGAATGATGTTCTCGGCCATGACCGGGTGACGGCGGAATACCTGGCGAAACATTTTTATGACTGGTGCAAGGAGCGTCTGCCGGAAACCAGCGCCGTGCGGGTTAGCGAAACCGCCAAGACCTGGGCGGAATACCGGCCATGACGGCGGCTGCACAAAAGATTGCAGCGAAGGACACCACGATCCGCATTAGCGAAATCTTCGGGCCGACCATTCAGGGCGAAGGTCTGCTGATCGGTTCACCGACGGTTTTTGTGCGAACGGGGGGCTGTGACTACCGCTGCTCCTGGTGCGATACGCTGCACGCGGTCGATAGCGATTATCGCGACACGTGGAAACCCATGTCGGTCGACGCAATCTGGCAGGAGGTGCGGCGGCTGTCCGCGGGTGTTCCGCTGACGGTCTCGTTGTCCGGCGGCAACCCTGCCATCCAGCCACTTGGCGAATTAATCGCAAAAGGGCAGTCCGAAGGTTATCGCTTCGCGCTTGAGACGCAAGGCAGCATCGCCAAGGGCTGGTTCGGCTCTCTCGACTACCTGGTTCTGAGCCCGAAACCGCCATCGAGCGGCATGGAGACGGACTGGTCGGCTTTCGCAGACTGTCTCGGTGTCGCTGGCACCCGACCGCAGGTGGCCTTGAAGGTTGTTGTTTTCGATGATGTTGATTACGCCTACGCCAAAGCCGCGTCAGCGCGGTTTCCGCATCTGGCCGTCTATCTTCAACCCGGGAACCACACCCCGCCGCCCCCGGATGATGACGACGCGCGTGTCGATATCGATGGGGTGATGGACCGGATGTTATGGCTGGTGGACAAGGTGAGCGAAGACCGCTGGTTTTCCGCCCGCGTGCTGCCGCAGCTTCATGTGCTCTTGTGGGGAAACAAGCGGGGCGTTTAACTGGCTGCGGTTCAGGTGCCCGTGCGCCAGGATATCGGGGGTCGCGATGGAAGTTCTGGGCGAATATTTCCGCCCAGAACCGACTTTTCTGAGCCTCAGCTCATCTGGCTGACGAACTTTGTCTCCAGATAGGCTTGAACTGCTTCCGAGCCGCCTTCCGTGCCGTAACCGGACTCCTTGATGCCGCCGAAGGGGACTTCGGGGAGCGCAAGGCCGTTGTGGTTGATGGTCAGCATGCCGGCCTCGACCTGCTGGCCGAGCGCGTGCGCGGTCTTGACCGAGCCGGTGAAGGCATAGGATGCAAGACCGAAGGGCAGGCGGTTCGCTTCGGTGATGGCATCGTCAAACGTCGAGAAGCGGTTGATGATCGCGACCGGGCCAAAGGGCTCGTCGTTCATGATCTTCGCAGACGTGGGCACATTGGCGAGAACCGTCGGCTCGAAAAAATTGCCCTTGTTGCCGATGCGGCGGCCCCCGGTTTTCAGTTCGGCGCCGTGGGAAACGGCATCGTTGATGAGGCCTTCCAGTGCGGGAATGCGGCGCTCATTGGCGAGAGGCCCCATGACCACGCCGTCTTCCAGACCATTGCCCACCTTGATTGCCTTCGTGGCTTCCACGAAACCTTCGAGGAAACGATCCGCCACGCCGTCCTGCACGAGGAAGCGGGTGGGCGCGACGCAGACCTGACCGGCATTGCGGAACTTGGCAAGCGAGGTGACCTCGATCGCCTTGTCGATATCGGCATCGTCAAAGATCATGACGGGCGCGTGACCGCCAAGTTCCATCGTCGCGCGCTTCATATGCTTGCCCGCAAGCGCTGCCAGATGTTTGCCGACCGGGGTTGAGCCGGTGAAGGAAATCTTGCGGATGACCGGATGCGGGATCAGGTATTCGGAAATTTCCGAAGGAACACCATAGACAAGGCCGATGACGCCGGCAGGCACACCGGCGTCGACGAAGGCGCGGATGAGTTCTGCCGGAGATGCCGGGGTTTCCTCGGGCGCCTTGACGATGATGGAGCAACCGGTGGAAAGCGCCGCGGAGAGCTTGCGGACGATCTGGTTGATCGGGAAATTCCAGGGCGTGAATGCTGCCACGGGACCGACCGGAAGCTTGATGGCAAGCTGCGAAACGCCGGTCGCGCGGGCAGGGATAACCTGGCCATAGGTGCGGCGGGCTTCTTCGGCAAACCAGTCGATGGTGTCGGCAGCACCCATGATCTCGGTGGCGGATTGCGCCAGCGGCTTACCTTGCTCGCGGGTCATGATATAGGCGATCTTGTCCTTGCGCTCGCGCAGGATATCGGCAGCCTTGCGCATGATCTTCGAACGCTCAAAGGGCGAGGTGTCGCGCCACAGCTTGAAACCGCGCTCGGCTGCGGCAAGCGCCAGATCAAGGTCTTGCTTCTCGGCATGGGCGATCGCGCCGATGATTTCGTCGGTCGCGGGATCGGACACGGCGATCGTCTTGCCGGAAACGGCGTCTCGCCATTCGCCATCAATGAGAAGTTTGATGTCGGGATAGGTGTGCATAGGGACTACCTTCATGATGCGGCCGATACGGCGGTAGCCGTCCGACCCGGAGACGTGAACAGATTTTCCTGACCGGACGATATCCGGCATCGCGGCTTTCGCTGCGCGGGACAGGTGTCTGGATATTTCCAGCAGAGGTTCAGGAACCGCCGGAAACGAAATCGACAGCCTTTATATTAAGTTTCGTGATGGGTGTTTCAACCGTGCACTTTGGCAATCGTGAGGATTTTTCGCTGAAGCAGCCCGCGCTCATGCTCCCGGTTTGCCTTTCGAATGGCGTTTGATTGGCCCGTATTTTGCCGCGAATCAGAGGGCTTCCGCCGAGGAGGTCGTTGAGCAGTCTCGCCGCTATGTAGACTTTCCCCCGTGGCCCGCGCCTTGGAAAAGCCTCCTGCTTGACCCATAACCGGGCGCCGGGATCAAAAAACTACATTAGCGCGAAAAACTTATCAAAAGAGTTTACTCAAAACCTAGAGAAAATACGGACAAAAACTCAGTGAGGATATAACATCATTTCCTGATATATATTGATACCGTCGGTTCCCTTGACCTTTAACGGTTGGCGAAAACCCTCGACCTGAACCTATCGATGGAGAAAAACCATGAGTTTCGCCCGGGTACTGCTCAGCGCGTTCTTGTCGCTCATATGGCTTTCCTGTGCCGAGGCGGGGGACATAGCCAAACCGCAGGGCAAGCCGATATTAACCATTTCCGGCAACATCACCAATACGAATGCCGCCGGCGCTGCGCAGTTTGATCGCGACATGCTGGAAGCGCTCGGCATGGAGGCGGTGGAAACGACGACCCCCTGGCACGATGGCCGCGTTCGTTTCGAGGGTGTCCCGCTCTCTAAATTGATGGATATCGTGGGTGCAAAGGGCACCAACGTCACGGCAGTCGCGCTTAACGATTACGTCAGCACCATACCCATCGACGACTTTAATAAATACAAGGTTATCCTGGCGATCAAACTGAATGGCAATTACATGACCGTTCGCGAAAAGGGCCCTTTGTTCGTCATATATCCCTATGACAGCGATCCGGAATTGCAAAAGCAGACCTATTACACACGGTCCGCATGGCAAGTTGCCAAATTGATAGTGGAATAAAGGTGCCGTTTGCGAAAACTTGTGGCGGTCATTATCTGTTGCTTCGTCCTGGCAACGGGCTATATCGCTTTCGTCATTGCCGAGCGGCAGACCGCTCTGCAGAAATTTGCCCGTTATAATGATTCCTGGGCCGTCAGCCAGACGGTCGCGGAATTCCTGCGTCTCCAAAACAGACTGGCGATGTTTGCGCTCTCTCCCAGTAAGGTAGACCGGGATGAGTTGCAGCTGCGTCTGGACATCATGCTAAGCCGTCTCGAGCTTCTCAAACAGGGAAAACTTGGCGCCTTCATCAACGAACAGCAGCAGTGGCGGGAACTCGTCGCCAAGATCGATGATGTTTTGGCCAAGCTGGAGCAGCGGATCAACAGTCTAGAACCAGCAGAGGTTCCGGATCTGATTGCGGCGATGAGCGCGCTGGATGCGCCGATGACGACGCTTGCCTCGTCCTCGGTTGCCTTTGACGTCAATCTCATCGATACCGCACACGAGGATGTGCGCAAGCTTCACATCGTCTATACCGCGCTTGCAGGCGGCCTGATCCTGTGCGGCATCGCGCTGGTGATCTTGCTGCTTCGCCAGAACGATCTGCTGAACCGGGCGCAGAAAAGCATGCGTGGCCTGACCGACGATCTGCGGGCGGCCACGCTGGAATTGCAGGCGAAAAATGTCAGGCTCGAACATGACGCCTATCATGACGCGCTGACGGGGCTACCCAACCGCGCACTGTTCCGGCAGGAATTGATCGAGAGATTACGCCGATCCTTTGGCGGAACCGGCACGACCGCAATCCTGCTTCTCGATCTCGACGGGTTCAAGGACGTCAACGATACGCTTGGCCACGATGCGGGCGATGCGCTGCTTCAGGCGGTGGCGCAGCGTCTTTCGGCAATCGGCGGTGATTACGACATGGTCTGCCGTCTGGGCGGCGACGAATTCGCGGTGGTCTCCGACGATCTCAACGAAGATGCCGCGCGACGCCTCGCCTCCAAGCTCATCGACCAGATCAGCCGCACCTACCAGCTGGGTGAGCAGGAGGTCAAAATCGGCACCTGTATCGGCATCGCCATTTCGCATGGCGCCGTCGATGCGGACGAATTGTTCAAGCGTGCGGATCTCGCGCTTTACGAGGCCAAGGCTATCGGCCCCGGCCGGGCGAGTGTGTTCAAGGTTCGCATGCAGAAGCAGTTGACCGAAAAGAAGTCCTTCGAGGCTGACCTGCAGACTGCGCTGCAGAATGACGAGCTGGAAGTGTATTACCAGCCGCAGGTGGCAACCCAGACCCGCAAGCTCTGTGGCTTCGAAGCGTTATTGCGCTGGAAACATCCTATCCGCGGTGACGTGCCGCCCAGCGTGTTCATTCCCGTCGCAGAAAGGACTGGCCTCATTCATTCGCTCGGTAAATGGGTGATGGAAACCGCGTGCCGGGAGGCCATGCAATGGGACGAGGACATGAAGGTGGCGGTCAATCTTTCGCCCGTTCAGTTCCACAGCACCAGTCTCATCCAGAATGTCATGGGCGCGCTTGAAAAAAGCGGACTTGAGCCGAGCCGTCTGGAGCTTGAGATTACGGAATCTATCCTTCTCAACAAGAGCGACCAGACGATCAATACGCTGTCACGGCTGAAGGCGGTCGGCATCAAAATCGCGATGGATGATTTCGGTACCGGCTATTCGTCGCTCGCCAACCTGCGCGGCGTCCCCTTCGACAAGATCAAGATCGATCGTTCTTTCCTGCGAGATATAACCACCGACCGCGATGCGCTTGCGATCGTAGAATTCGTGGTTGGCGTCGGTCGCAGTCTGCGGATGACGACGATTGCCGAGGGTATCGAGACGGAAGAGCAATATGAGTGCGTGAGGCGCCTCGGCTGCGATCAGGTTCAGGGATATCTCATCAGCAGACCCCTGCCGGCGAAAGAACTGGTGGCTTGGAGTTCTGTGTGAACGAATGCCCGTTCTCTGGCGAAAGCGATGGCTTTTTTACTTGATTTATCGTTGATTGCCAAACCGCAGCATCCGCTTCGCTGACGTTGCTGACTTTATGAAAAGGCATGAACTAATGGAAATACTGGACGTGCATGGGGTGGCCCTTCCTCTTTCTTCCGATGAGGTCTCGCCCGTCATCTGGCAGGCGCTGACCGACGGCAGCTATGAGGCAAAAGAAGCGCGGAGCGTCCTGAAAGCCATCAAACCAGGCGATCGTGTTCTCGAGTTGGGATCGGGCATCGGCATCATCACCTCGATCATCGCCGGCATTGAGGATGTATCCGTCTGGGCTTTCGAGGCCAATCCCTCCACGGCCGCGCTCGCGGAGCGGGTCATCAAGGCCAATTGCCGCGGCAACGTCGTGTTTTCGCAGGGACTTCTTACCGCCGACGAGCCGAGCTCCTATGCCTTTTATGTTCGCAAGGATCTCTGGATGTCGTCCATGGACGAAAATCAGGGCCCTTATGAAAAACGCATCGAAATCTCCTCCGCGAATATCGATGAATTTGTTGCGGAGCAGGGCATTACCGCGCTCGTTATGGATATAGAAGGCGCGGAGCGCGATCTGCTCGGCAAGGCCGAGCTTGCCGGCGTGGAGCGGATATTCGTTGAACTGCACGACCACCTTTACGGTCTCGCCGGCGTCCGCGACATCATGCAGGCACTCACCGCCAAAGGTTATGCCTATGATCCGCGCGGCTCTCGCGGTCCCTGCGTGCTGTTTTCCCGGGATGACAGCCCGAGGGAATACGATCCCGAGGTGGATTGAAAGCCGGGCATCTCACGCCGAGAGCGACGTTGGAAAGTTTGTTTTAAACTGCGGGCAGGGCGCTTAGCGTTTTGCCCGCAATCATTTTATCAGCCGCTTGCGCCATCCGGCGCAACCTTTGGAGCTTCATGCCGTTTAGTGCCCGTGTCACAATTCATCTGGTAGCGGGCGGCTACATTATTATTGCCAAAAACGCAATTCATTCCGAATTATTATTGTAATTGTTGAGGCCGTTTTCCTGCGTCATTATCCCTCCATCAAACCGGCGCACAACAGGATGCACCGGAGATGCCAACGCAACCGAAGGAGAAACGATTATGGGCTTTGTTAAGACGACAGACGGCACTGAAATTTTCTACAAGGACTGGGGCCCGAAGGATGCCCAGCCGATCGTTTTCCACCACGGCTGGCCGCTCTCTTCCGATGACTGGGATGCGCAGATGCTGTTCTTCCTCTCCAAGGGATATCGCGTCGTCGCCCATGACCGCCGTGGCCACGGCCGCTCGGCGCAGGTCTCGGAAGGTCACGACATGGATCATTATGCTTCCGACGCCTTTGCGGTCGTTGAGGCGCTGGACCTGAAGAACGCAGTCCATATCGGCCATTCCACCGGTGGCGGCGAAGTTGCCCGTTATGTCGCAAAGCATGGTGAGCCCGCCGGCCGTGTCGCCAAGGCCGTTCTCGTTTCCGCCGTACCACCGATCATGGTGAAGACCGAAGCCAATCCGGAAGGCCTGCCGATGGAGGTTTTTGACGGCTTCCGCTCGGCGCTTGCCGCAAACCGCGCGCAGTTCTTCCGCGACGTGCCGGCTGGCCCGTTCTACGGTTTCAACCGCGATGGCGCGACCGTGCATGAAGGCGTGATCCAGAACTGGTGGCGTCAGGGCATGATGGGCAGCGCAAAGGCCCACTATGACGGCATCAAGGCCTTTTCTGAAACCGACCAGACCGAAGACCTGAAGAATATCAGCGTTCCGACGCTGGTGCTGCACGGCGAAGACGACCAGATCGTCCCGATCGCCGACTCAGCTCACAAATCGATCAAGCTGCTGAAAAACGGCACCCTGAAGACCTATCCCGGCTTCTCACACGGCATGCTGACCGTCAATGCCGATGTGTTGAACGCCGACCTGCTGGCCTTTATCAAGGGCTGAGGCTTCTGCAGAACGGGAATGCGGCCGATCATTCGGCCGCATTTTATTTGGGCAAGGTCAGATGGCCCCGCCAGGCGGTGCGATAGGACGTCAGCTCGGGGATATCCCCCGCCGTGAAATGACGCTCTCGCCCGGCAACCGGCTTGATCCCGGTGAGGAGCGCAGCACCCGCACTGGTTCCCGTCGAGCCTTCCATGGCAATGACGTCGGTTTCTGCGAAAGCGGCGAGTGCCTTCAAATAGAGCGCGTTTCCGGCGAAGGGTCCTTCAACGACCACAGGTCCTCTTCGTTCAACAAGCGAAAGGCAGAATTCCGTCATCAGGGCGAGATAGAGCGAGGCAGTGGCATGTCGCTCCGCCCCTGTTGCATCGCCATCGGCGATCCAGCGTGCCGCCTTTTCCGGAAAGGGGCCGGAGCCGCTGACAACGCTCGGCAGCAGCATCATTCCTTTTTCGATAACCGCGCCGAGCGCGGCTTCAATCTCGTGGATCGTCGCTGGTCCGAATTGCTGCGCCAGCATCTCGTATTCCCTGCCGCCCATGAAGCGGGAGGAAGGAACGGGTCGCCCGAGGGCATCGACATTCAGAAGCGTATCGCGGCTGGGATCCAGCGCATCCGACTTGCCGCCAATAGCGAAATTCACCACCCAGGTGCCTGTGGAAACGACGGAAAAATCTCCGTTGCGGCGAAGAAGGTGCGGCAGGAGCGAGGCATTGGAATCATGGATGCCGCAATAGATCGGCATAGTCGCAGACAGCCCGGTTTCCTGTGCCAGCGATGGGCGTATCGTTCCCAGCACATCGAAAGCGGAGCGGACAGGCGCCATCAGATGCTGGATGCCGAGACGCTCCACCAGCGAGGAAAAGCTCTTCCGGCGCGGGTTCCACAGGTCCGTGTGGCAACCAAGCGATGTCGTTTCGGTTGCCTGAACGCCGGTCAGCCGCCCTGCCCAATATTGCGGGTAAGTGACGATGTCGCGCACCTTGGCGAAATCGTCCGGAAAGGCGGTTTTCTGGAAATGGATTTGTGCACCGAGGTTCAGTCCTGCAGGAAGCTGCGGCGAGCCGGTCTCTGCGAAATCGGGCCTGAGCTCGCGATATGCTTTCTGAACGGGTTTGGGGTAGCTATGTTCGTAATCGAGCACCGGCATGGCAAGGTTGCCGTTTCCATCGAGAAGCGCTGCCGAAGCGCCATGGGTGGTGATGGAAATCGCGTCGAAACCCGGCTCGCGGCCAAACCGCTGAAGCGCGGAAAGAATGAAGTGCCAGAGCATCTCCACATCATAATGCGGGTAGGGGCCATCGCGAAGAACGGGGTTCGTCCGCTTCTCGCCGGCAATTTCCTCGCCGCTGCCGGTGTCGATGACGACCACTTTGGCATTGGTCTTGCCGATATCGATGACCGCGACCCGGCTCGGTCTGGTGCTGTCGCTCATGGCAGATGGAACACCGTCACCAGGTCTGTTGCGACCGGCGAATTATCGGGATTGCTGTCCATGATGTCGGCCATATGCGCCCACCACTTTTTCATCACGGGATGATCGGGCAAAGCCGCCATGCCGTGGGTCTTCGGCCGCGTCAGCACGCCGAAGAGAGTGTTGGTTTCCGGGTCGAGATGGATGGAGTAGTCGCTGACACCTGCCTCGTGCAGCAGCGCCACCAGTTCAGGCCATATCTCGTCGTGGCGCTTTTTGTATTCGGCCTCCTTACCGGCGAAGAGTTTCATCTTGAAGGCGTGTTTTTCGAGTTCCGGCATGGCTCAGGCTTTCATGGCTCGAAGGCGGCGGACGACGATGGGGATGGCGATGGTGATGATCAGCAGCAGACCGACAAAGATCGACATAACGATACCGGGCACATTCAAAAGACCGAGACCGAAGGTGACGAGGCCCATGACGAAGGCGGCGATGACGACGCCTGCAATTGTGCCGGAACCGCCGAGAATGGAGACGCCACCCAGCACCACCATGGTCACCACCTCAAGCTCCCAGCCTTGAGCGATCGACGGGCGGGTAGAGCCGAGCCGCGAGGTGAGGCAGACGGCGGCGATGCCGCTCATCAGGCCGGTGAGCAGGAAGAGGATGAACTTCACGCGCTCGACGGGAATGCCGGAAAAGCGGGCGGCGAAGGGGTTCGTGCCGATGACATAAACCTGCCGACCGAAATTGGTTGCATGAAGCAAAATGGCGAAGAGGACGGCCATAACGATGAACAGCACGAATTCGAAGGAGATCACCCAGAACACGTAGCCTTGACCGAAATAGCCGAAGTCCGCCGGATATCTGCCATAGGCCTGATCCCCCAGCACCATATAGGAAATGCCGCGAAACAGGCTCATGGTGCCGATGGTGACAACGATAGAGGGCAGTTTCAGCCCCGCGACCAAAAAGCCGTTGAAGGCGCCGCAGAAAAGCCCGGTGCCAATGCCGATGGCGACGAGGCCGGGCGTGCCGACACCCATCTGCACCGCCGCTCCCATGGCGGTGGAGGCGAGCGCGATGATCGCGGCGACCGACAGATCGATTTCACCGGCGATGATCAGAAGCGCCATGGCAAAGGCGATGATGGCCTTTTCCGTGAAGTTGAAGGTGGCATCGGAGAGGTTCCAGGCATTGAGGAAATAGGGCGAGGCGAGCGAATTGGCGATGAAGATCAGGATCGCGACGCCAAGCAGCAACACTTCCCAACTGGCCATGATACGGCTGAGCGGCGTGCCGAGTTTGTCGGGAATGACGCGCGGCGCCTGCGATGGTTGGGAATTCGTGCTCATGCGGATGCTTCCTTGCCATGGTCTGCGGCGGCCCTGTCACGCAGGATGATGCGGCCCTTCCTGGCCTCAGCGCGCGCGTTGAAGACAACAGCGAGCACGATGACCACGCCTGATATCGCCATCTGCGCGAAGGGCGAGATGCCGATGACGGGCAGCGCGTTCTTGATGACGCCGAGGAACAGCGCGCCGAGCACCGCTCCGGCCACCGAACCGATGCCGCCGGCAATCGAGATGCCGCCGATCACATTGGCCGCCACACTATCCAGTTCGAAACCGGCGGCGATATCCACATAGGCGACGGCGTAACGCGACACCCAGAGATAGCTGGCGAGACCGGCGAGCGCGCCCGAGAGCACGAAGGCGAAGAAGCGGGTGCGGCCGACATCGATGCCGGCATAGACCGCCGCACCCGGATTGCCACCGGCGGCGTAAGCGGAGCGACCGAAGGAGCTGCGGGTCAGCACCAGCCAGGCCCCGGCAATGATAAGAATGGCGACCCAGGACAGAACCGGCATGCCGAGGATCATGGTGCGCGGCACATTGAGGAAGGTCGGCGAAAACTGATGCGCATTCACCCAGCCGCCGCCCGAGAGCACGAAAGCCATGCCGCGATAGATGGTAAGCGTGCCGAGCGTCACGACGATGGGCGGAATGCCGAGCCACCAGACGAGTATGCCGTTGATGGAACCCAGAAACGCGCCGATACCGACCGCCATGGCAATGAGAAGCGGCAGCGGAATGCCCGGAAAGGCGGCATTGGTCATCGCCACGGCCATGCCGGTAAAGGCGAGATTGGCGGCGACGGAGAGATCGATGGACTTGGTAAGAATGACCGCCATCTGGCCAAGCGCCAGAATGATGAGGATGGACGTATCATTGAATATATTGACGAGATTGCCGGGCCGGCCGAAGCCGGGTGCGCGCAGGGCAAAGCCCGCAATCATGACGATGATGATGCCCGCCAGCAGCCATTCGCGATTTTTGAGTAGACGTTGCATGTTCGTGGCCCCTCTCAGGCGTTGCCGGTGGCGGCGCGCACCAGCTTTTCCGGAGAAAAATCGGCGCGTTCGAACTGGCCCGCCATCAGGCCTTCTCGCATCACGATGGCGCGGTCGGACATGCCGAGGATTTCGGGAAGTTCGGATGAAATCATGATGATGGACAGGCCTTCGGCGGCAAGCTCGCTGATGAAGCCGTGCACGGCGGCCTTGGAGCCGATATCGATGCCCTTGGTCGGTTCATCGAGAATGATGACCTTCGGCTGAGTGGCGAGCCACTTGCCGATCACCACCTTCTGCTGGTTGCCGCCCGAAAGCGTGCCAACAGGCACCGAAAGGGCGGCGGCGCGCAGATCGAGCCGCGCGGCATATTTGCGCGCCAGCGCGAATTCATTGGCGGCGGCGAGAAACCCTTTGCGCGAGGTGCGCGTGAGGGAGGGCAGCGACATGTTCTGGTAGATCGGCATATCGAGCGCCAGCCCATGACGACCGCGCTCTTCCGGCACATAAACGATGCCGGCGCGGATAGCATCTTCTGGCGAGCGGATGGCGAGCGGCTGGCCGTTCAGCGTCACCTCTCCCGAAGCCGGGCGGGTGATGCCGAACAGCGACTGGCAGAGTTCAGAGCGCCCGGCGCCGATCAGCCCGTAAAGACCGAGAATTTCACCCTTGCGCAAATCGAGGCAAATATCGCGGAATTCGGTCTGATGTGAATAATCGCGGACTGAAAGAACCGTTGGGCCAAGGGGGACGGCCTGTTTGGGAAAGGCATTCGTCACGTCGCGGCCAACCATCAGTCGCACGATTTCATCTTGCGGGGTGGTGGCAAGCACGCCGGTGCCAACCATTTTTCCGTCACGGAACACGGCATAATTCTCGGCGATTTCATAGACTTCATCGAACTTGTGGCTGATGAAGAGGATCGCCTTGCCCTGCCGCTTGAGGTTTTCGACGATGCGAAAGAGGTCATCGATCTCCTTGCGCGAAAGAGCGGCGGTCGGTTCGTCCATGATAACGATACGCGCCTCGACGGACAGCGCTCTGGCGATTGCGACCAGATGGCGCTGCGCAATCGACAGGTCTTTCAGCCGAATGGAAGGATCGATGGTGCTCTCCAGCTGTTCCAGCAGAATTCTGGCGCGCGCATTGATGGTCTTCCAGTCGATCAGGCCGAAACGGCCTTTTGGCGCATGGCCGAGGAAGATGTTTTCGCCGACCGAAAGCTCATCGAACAGCACGGTTTCCTGATGAATGGCGGTAACGCCTGCATCGATCGCATCCTGTGCGCTGTGGAAGTGGACAGTCTTGTCATCCAGCAGGATTTCGCCTTCGTTCGGGCGATAGATGCCGGTAAGGATCTTAACGAGCGTGGATTTGCCCGCGCCGTTCTCGCCGATCAGCGCGGTAACCTTGCCGGGGTATAGCGCGATATCGACGCTATCAAGCGCTTTCACGCCCGGAAATATCTGGCTGATGCCGCGCATTTCCAGAATGGGCGTGGGGCTGGGGGCCTCTGTCATGTTGATGGTTTGGGTTTCAGCACGCATTATCAGGTCTTACCGGTCAGTTTCGAGTGAAGTGATCGGGGCTACCCCCCTCTGCCCTGCCGGGCATCTCCCCCACAAGGAGGGAGATCGGCCAGAAGAAAACGCTCGCTCACTCGCAACGTTGGAGATGGCCGAGAGGCCGCCGCATATCGATCTCCCCCCTTGTGGGGGAGATGCCCGGCAGGGCAGAGGGGGGTGCCCTCCACGCCCTGCCGTCACTTCTCAGATCAGAAAATCTTCGAGAACTGATCGATATTCTTCGCGTCGTAGATGAACGGATCGGCCATCGCCGCTTCGCTGTTTTCGCCAACCTTGATCTTGCCCATGCGGCCAGCTTCGATTTCCGAGCCCGGCTTGCCATCGGTTTCGCCCTTCACCAGGCGATAGGCGATCTGGGTGGCGGAATAACCGAGGTCGATCGGGTTCCAGATGGCGAATTCCTTTGTCGCGCCGGACTTGATGGCGCCCGCCATTTCGGACGGCAGGCCAAGGCCGGTGACGAAGACCTGACCGATCTTGCCCGCATCCTTCACGGCCTGCGAAGCGGCGAGAACGCCAACCGTCGTCGGTGCGACGATGACCTTCACATTCGGCTGCGAGGAGAGCAGTCCCTGCGCTTCGCGATAGCTCTTGTCGGCAAGGTCGTCACCGTAAACCGTGGTGACGAGATTGAGGCCGGGGAAATCCTTCAGCTGCTTTTTCATCTCGCCGATCCAGACATTCTGGTTCGTGGAGGTGGTGGTGGCGGAGAGAATGGCGAAATCGCCCTTGCCGCCTTCCAAATGTGCCGCAGCCAGCTGCAGGCACATCTTGCCGATCAGAGCGTTGGACGAGGGGTTGAGCTGGAGAATGCGGCCTTCAGGTGCTACGCCCGAATCCCAGGAAATGACCTTGATGCCGCGCTGTGCCGCCTTTTTCAGTGCCGGGACAACGGCGTCGGGATCGTTTGCGGAAATCGCGATGGCATCGACGCCCTGCGCGATCAGCGAATTGATGACTTCAATCTGGCCTTCCGCCGTGGTGCTGGTCGGGCCGGTATAGATGATCTCGACGCCGCCGAGGTCCTTTGCCGCTTCCTGTGCGCCCTTGTTGGCGGCTTCGAAAAAGCCGTTGCCGAGCGATTTGACGACGAGCGCGATCTTCACATCGGCGGCCTGGGCGACGCCGCCCAGTCCCGCGACGGAAAGCGCCGCGCTGAGTGCCAAGACGCTGGTCAATGTTCTGCGTGTAAGTTTCATGTCCCTTTTCCTCCCGTTTTGAACCTTGTTTTCTCCCCGGCGCTCCTCATGCGACCGAAGAAGAATTCTCCTCATCCGGCGGGCCGGATGTTTTTCCCACGGCACCGGCAATCAGCAGTTCGACGCCAGCATTTTCCACCATCCTTGCCGCCTCGTCTGAAATCCCGTCATCGGTGATGATGGTCGTGACGTTTTCGAGCGGGCATAAAATCAGGCTGGACCGTTTTCTGAATTTCGAGGAATCGACCATTACGATCAGCTCTTCCGCCTGCCGCATCAGCTTCTGTTCGCTCTGGATCACCAGCGCATCGGATTCCATGATGCCGAGCGCGCCCACGCCCTGCGCGCCGAGAAATATCCGCCGCGCATAGAAATTGCGGATCGCATCATTCTCGAAAGGCGACAGGATAAGGCTTTGATCGCGATAGATCGCGCCGCCTGGCACGCTGACACTGCATTTGGAATGCTTGACCAGATGCTCGGCAATGGCGAAAGAATTGGTCATCACCTGCAGGCGGCGCGCCGCCATGTAATGCACCATCTGAAATGTCGTGGTGCCGCCATTCAGGATGATCGCGTCGCCATCGTGGCACAGATCGACCGCTTTGCGCGCAATTGCGCGTTTCTTGTCGATATTGACCGATTCGGAAACGCGGAACGGCCGCGCAGCCAGGTTGCCGAGCTGCGACGGATGGACCGCCTCCGCCCCGCCGCGCACGCGCCGCAACTTTCCCTGAACATGCAAAGACGCGATATCCCTGCGGATCGTCGCTTCCGACGCATCCGTCAGTTCGGCAATATCTTGCACCGTCACGACAGCTTTTTCCTGTGTGGCGCTCAAGATGATGCGATGGCGTTCGCGTTCGTGCATGGGGTCCTCCTGACCGTGATTATTCGCAATCTCTTTATGTTGTCAATCAAGAACGATCAAATTAATCAATATCGCGCTGCAGCATGAGAATTTATGATCGTTTTTGATTGACATTGTGCTTTTGGATGCGCGATATCTGCGATCAAAGGAGGCGGGCCGATATCGGCTCCGCGAATGCAGACAGATATTGGGAGGAAGACATGACGGGAACATCCCGCCTTCTCGAAAGCCGTTGGGACGACGCCTATGCGAAGACGCTCGATGAGCCCGGCAAGCTGCTTTATCGCTCCAATTTGCTCGGTGCCGACAAGCGCATCACCAATTATGGCGGCGGCAATACGTCCGCGAAGGTGCTCGAGGCCGATCCGCTGACGGGCGAGAAGGTCCGCGTCATGTGGGTAAAGGGTTCCGGCGGCGATGTCGGCACCATCAAGCTTGATGGTTTTGCAACGCTTTATCTCGAGAAGCTGGAAGCGCTGAAGGGCATTTATAAGGGCGTTGAAGACGAGGACCGCATGGTCGGTTTCCTGCCGCACTGCACCTTCAACCTCAACCCGCGCGCCGCCTCGATCGATACGCCGCTGCATGGTTTCGTGCCCTACGATCATGTCGATCATATGCATCCGGATGCGATCATTGCGATTGCCGCCTCGAAGAATTCGAAAGAACTGACGCAGCAGATCTTTGGCGGTGAAATCGGCTGGCTGCCCTGGCGTCGTCCCGGTCTCCAGTTGGGTCTTGATCTCGAAGCTTTCGTCAAGGCCAATCCTGGGGCAAAGGGCGTGGTGCTGGAAAGTCACGGCCTCTTCACCTGGGATAACGACGCAAAGACTTGCTACGAACTGACGCTCGCGATCATCAACAAGGCGATCGAGTGGTTTGCGGAAAAGACCGAAGGCAAAGTGATTTTCGGCGGTGCCGTGGCCAAGAGCCTGCCGGTAGCCGAACGTCGCGCCATCGCTGCCCGGTTGATGCCGGAAATCCGTGGCCGCATCGGCCGCGAGGAACGCAAGCTTGGCCATTTCGATGATCAGGATGCAGTTCTGGAATTCGTCAATTCGAAAGACCTGAAGCCGCTTGGGAACCTCGGGACATCCTGCCCGGATCATTTCCTGCGCACGAAAATTCGTCCGCTGATTCTCGATCTCGATACGGCGAACCCGGATGTGGACGCACTTACCGCCGGTCTCGACTCGGCGCTTGAGGCTTACCGCGCGGATTACACGCGCTATTATGAAGCCTGCCGCCACGATAATTCGCCAAAGATGCGCGATCCGAACCCGGTGATCTTCCTGATCCCCGGCGTCGGCATGTTGTCCTTCGCCAAGGACAAGGCGACCGCCCGCATCGCCGGCGAGTTTTATGTCAACGCCATCAACGTCATGCGCGGCGCGTCCGCCGTATCGGAATATCAGGGTCTTCCCGAGCAGGAAGCCTTCGATATCGAATATTGGCTGCTGGAAGAAGCAAAGCTGCAACGCATGCCGAAGCCGAAAAGTCTTGCCGGCCGCGTCGCCTTCGTCACCGGCGGTGCCGGCGGCATCGGCCGGGCAACCGCGGAACGGCTCGCAGGCGAGGGCGCCTGCGTTGTGCTGGCGGATATTGACGAAGCGGCGCTGGAGGCCGCCAGGGGTGATTTAGCCAAGCGTTACAGTGGCGATGCGGTCCGTACCGTCAAGCTTGATGTGACGCAGGAAGACGCGGTCATTTCGGCCTTTGCGCAAGCGAGCGTGGAATTCGGCGGCGTGGATATCCTCGTTTCTAATGCCGGCATCGCTTCTTCCGCCCCGGTGGAAGAGACGACGCTTGCCATGTGGAACAAGAATATCGACATTCTCGCGACAGGCTATTTCCTCGTTTCGCGAGAAGCATTCCGGCTGCTGCGGCGACAGAATCTCGGCGGCAACGTCGTTTTTGTCGCTTCCAAGAATGGCCTTGCCTCTTCGCCCAATGCATCGGCCTATTGCACGGCGAAGGCCGCGGAAATCCATCTCGCCCGTTGCCTTGCGCTCGAAGGGGCGGAAGCGGGCATTCGCGTCAACACCGTCAATCCCGATGCCGTGCTGCGCGGTTCGAAGATCTGGAGCGGCGAATGGCGCGAGCAGCGCGCGGCGTCTTCCAAGATCGACGTGACCGACCTGGAGGAACATTACCGCAAGCGTTCCATGCTGAAACTCAATGTTTTTCCGGAAGATATCGCTGAGGCGATCTACTTCCTGGCGTCCGACGCTTCCGCAAAGTCCACCGGCAACATCATCAATGTCGATGCCGGTAATGCGCAGAGTTTTACGCGATAAGGCGTTTGGCGCCTTCTTATTTCCGTCATTCCGGCCTTGTGCCGGAATCCAGCCAGCCCAACTCCTTGGGCTGAAGGAACTTATCCCGCCGCGCAGACGCGCGTCCACCGGACACCGGCACTATGCCGGTATGACGGAGATAAGGTCGATAAGCTAAGCATGCACGGGACCAATTCCGGGGAGGAAGAAATGACCGAGACGAAAATCGCCGCTGATGTTATCGCGGCTGACAACGAAAAACGCATTGTCGCGCTGACGCAAGATTACGATGCGCTTGGCAACCAGCTTGGCCGCCGCAACATTGATGTCGATGCCATCGCCGCCAAGGTGGCGGAGTTTTTCGTCGCCGTGCCCTCCTGGGGCGTTGGTACCGGTGGCACCCGTTTTGCCCGTTTTCCCGGCACGGGCGAGCCGCGCGGCATTTTCGACAAGCTCGATGATTGCGCCGTCATCAACCAGCTGACACGGGCGACGCCCAACGTTTCCCTGCATATTCCGTGGGATAAGGAAGACCCGAAGCGATTGAAGGCGCATGCCGATGCGCTGGGCCTCGGTTTCGACGCCATGAATTCCAACACGTTTTCGGACGCGCCGGGCCAGAGCCATTCCTACAAATACGGCTCTCTCAGCCACACGGATGCCGCCACGCGCCGGCAGGCCGTCGAGCACAACATCGAATGTATCGAAATTGGCAATGCCATCGGCTCCAAGGCGCTAACGGTGTGGGTGGGCGATGGCTCCAACTTCCCCGGCCAGAGCAATTTCACCAGGAGTTTCGAGCGTTATCTCGCGGCCATGGCGGATATCTACAAGGCGCTGCCAGATGACTGGCGCATCTTTTCCGAACACAAGATGTACGAGCCGGCCTTCTATTCCACCGTGGTACAGGACTGGGGCACCAATTACCTCATCGCCAATACGCTCGGCGAAAAGGCCTTCTGCCTCGTTGATCTCGGCCATCATGCGCCGAACACCAATATCGAGATGATCGTCGCCAGGCTCATCCAGTTCGAAAAGCTCGGCGGTTTCCATTTCAACGACAGCAAATATGGCGATGACGATCTGGATGCCGGCTCGATCGAGCCCTACCGGCTGTTCCTTGTCTTTAACGAACTGGTGGACGCCGAACATCGCGGCGTGAAGGGTTTCCATCCCGCGCATATGATCGACCAGTCGCATAATGTGACGGACCCGATCGAGAGCCTGATCTCCAGCGCCAATGAAATCCGCCGCGCTTATGCGCAGGCCTTGCTGGTGGATCGCATGGCTCTCGATGGCTATCAGCAGGAGAATGATGCGATGATGGCTTCAGATACGTTGAAACGGGCTTATCGTACCGATGTCGAGCCTATTCTCGCCATGGCGCGACATAAGGCCGGCGGCGCAATTGATCCGATTGCGACCTATCGTGCCAGCGGCTACCGAAAGCGGGTGGCTGCAGAACGCCCGGCATCCATAGGCGGTAGCGGCGGCATTGTGTAGTCCTCTCGCGCTTTAGGTGGAGGAGCGCCGGAGGGCAGGGCTTATGAAACCTATATGTGATCGCCTTGCCTCCGTATCCCCTCAGATCGGGGGGATTTTGCCGAGAGGGATGAAGCCGCTGATCGTTGCGCGTCCGTGGTCGACAACCAGATCGACGGAGGCGCGGTCGGCGCCACTGGCGAGCGCGCGTAGCAGTTTGCGGGCGGTTTCGATGGTGGACTGCAGCTGCGGGAAAGCCTGCTTCGCATTGTCCGACCAGGCTCCGAGCTTTTCGATCTCCAGCTTGAACTGCCCCGACAGGTAACCTTCATTGTCGAAGGAGAAGGGGCCGGTGATCCGCATGATGCGGCCTTCGCCGATATCGGCAACGAGGCGACGAAGCTCTCCGCTGGTGCCGTATAGGCCGGATTTGTCGGTGCCATCCACCATGCCTGCCTTACCGGCGAGCGTCACATCAAGAATGGCGTCCAGTCGCGGAAGCACCTGCGGCCAATCCTTGATGACGGTGGCCGAATCCGTGAGCGTGATCGCACCGTCGAGGTCTGCGCCGTTCTGGCGCAGGTGCATCTCCGTCTTGACGGCGTCAAAGTCGATCGTCTGACCGGTGACGGAAGAAACCGCCTGTGCCTTCAGCCCGTCGATCACGAGTGAGCTGCGGTCGATGCCTTTCAGTTTGGTGACGATGCTGGACTGCATGTTTTTCCATTCGGCCGAGACCGTCAGGCCATGCGCGGAGCGGATTTCAGCCGGCGAATCGAGTTCCCAGACGATATGGCCGGGATTATAGACCTGCGCTGCCGAGCGCAGTTCGCCGAAGGACGCCGACACGCCATTCTGGCTGTCATCCACCGTCACCTTGGAGCAGAAGAGGCCGATGCGGAAGGGGTAACCCTTGAAGGCGATATCGCCGCATTCGCCGCTGACGCTGCGGGCCTGCGACGGGGAGATGACGTTCAGGACCGTCTGCTTCAATTTCTCGGCGGCGTAAAACCACCCCGCCGTATAAAGTCCGATAACCACCAGAATGGCGATGGCGAGCCAGAGGAATTTCTTGGCCGTGCCGGATTGGCTTGACGCTGCCATATTGATCTCCGATGAACAGACTTCAGGGAATTTTGATTTGGCTTGGGATATGGACGATTTTTGGGTCTTTGGCTACGGTTCGTTGATGTGGAACCCCGGCTTCGCCTTTGCGGAGAGGCAGCAGGCCCGGCTTCACGGGTACCGGCGCTCGCTGTGCATCAGTTCCAATTTCTACAGAGGCACGGAAGAAAGGCCCGGCCTCGTTCTCGGGCTCGAGCGTGGCGGTTCCTGCCTCGGCGTTGCGTTCCGCGTGCGCGGCTCGGACCGTGACCCCGTCATGGATTATCTGCGCGAGCGGGAGCTTGTGACGAACGTTTACAAGGAGCGGCTGGTGACCGTGACGCTCGCTGAAGGTCGCCGTGCCACCGCCGTCACTTATGTTGCCGACCCCGCGCATGAGCAATATATCGGCGGTCTTGGTGTCGCCGAATCAGCTGTTATCATTGCCGCAGCCACCGGGCGTTCCGGTCCGAACACGGATTACGTCTTCAACACCGTGCGGCACCTGCAGGAAATGGGCATTCGCGATTCACTCCTTGAAAACATCGCGAAGAATGTCGATACGCTTTCCACTCAGCCGGCAATGTTCTCGCGGCGCTGAAGCTCGGCGATCCGCTTGACGGCGCTCGGTGGCAGCGGCAGGCTCGGATTGTTGCGTGCCGTTTCCAGCAGCAACTCGTCGCTCGCCTTCTCCGTGACCTCGATCAGCCGCTTGAAGAAAACGTCAGGGTCCAGCCCCGGCTCGATGGCAGGCAGGATACGTACCTTGAAGTGACCTGGGTAGCGCATGGTGGACCGTCGTGGCCAGAAGAGGCCGGGATGCATGGCAACGGGAATGACGGGAACCTGAAGGTCACGATAAAGCCTTGCGATGCCGTAGCGATATTCAGGCACGGCGCCCGGCGGGCGGCGCGTCCCCTCGGGATAGATTATCAACTCTCGGCCGGCGGCCATTTCCTCTTTCGCGCGTTCCATAACCTTCAGCATCACCTTGCCGCGCGCGGCGCGGTTGACCGGAATCATGCGCTGCTTCATCGCGTACCAGCCGAATAGCGGTATCCAGAGCAGTTCGCGCTTCAGGATGTAGACCGGGTCGTGCAGGTTGGGGAGCAGCGCATAGGTGTCCCAAAAAGACTGATGCTTCGGCGCAAAAATGCAGCCTGTTTCGGGGATGTGTTCAAGACCCTCGATTTCGAAAGTCGTGCCAACGATGGCCTTCATCAGCCAATGGTTGGACCGCGCCCAGTTCTTGGGGATTTCGTAGGCGATCCTGCGCGGCAGAATGAAATATATCGGCGTCAACACGATCATGCGGACGATGAGATTGAGGTAAAACAGCGTATTGAAAAGAAAAGAGCGCAGCTTGAGCATCAACAGCCTTCCCGGGGCGCAGCCGTTCAGACGCCTTGCAAAGGCGTCGGTCCGGATGCCGATGCCAGACGCCTACACGAAAACAAGGGGCGGCAGCAAGCGTGTTTCTGGCAGCTTACGAGGAGGCTGCCGTTACTTTCGGCGCCGTGTGCTCGGTTGGGGCCTTGCGCAGGCCGTCACCTTTTCCGAAGCCGGTAAGGTCACGCGCCGCCGCTGCCACGAATTTCAGATATTCGTACAGCATCGTTCTCACAACATCCGGTTCAACGAACCAGTTCGTGCGCGCAAGATCGGCACTGATGACGGGATAGGCGATGAATTCCGTCTGCGGACTTGCGCTGCGCAACTCATGCAGGCTGCGGTGCATGTGATAATTGTTCGTGACAACGACAATGGAGGAATAGTTGTGATCGCGTATCCAGCTTGCCGCTTCATTGGCGTTGCCGATCGTATCTATCGCCTTGTACCCCATATCGACGCAGCAGGAGAACATGTCGGATGAGCCTTGCGTCATCTTGCGAATTTGCGAACGGGTGGTGGCGGGATTGACGCCAGAGATCAACAGCCGCTTTCCGACGCCATCCCTCAGCAGACCGACGGCCTGCTCGATGCGCTGGTAACCACCGGTCAGAACGATGATGGCATCCCCCCTTGCGCTTTCAGGCGGGCGCATGGAGGCGACGGAATCAGCAAACCACAGAAAGCCGCCTGAGAAAACGCCGAGAAGAATGAGGGAGAGGAGGATAAAACCACGAATAAAGCGGCGCAGGGGACCACGCCGCGACAACAGGCCCTTTCTGGCCGATCGCATCGTTGTCTGGTCCTGGTCCATCCGACTCACAAACATTCCTCCTGAATACTCGCCGATTAAGGCAAGGAACAGGCGTTTTTGTCCACCGCCTGCAGGTTACATGCGGCTTGTGACATGTTCGGATTGCCCCAAAATGACGGGATCATTTCAGGACGCCAGCCCGTCGCTTTTTGACGGATCCGAACGAACGCGGTCGATATCGTCGATGGTGCGGATGACAGTTACACGTGCCGTCAGGGTGGTGAGCAAGGCGATGATGATCATGGTCATGGCAATGCCTAGATAACCACCCAAACCAACCGAGAATGAACCGAAAAGCGCGCTCGCCTGATCGCTTTGCGGCGTGGCAACAGTGCTTGACTGCCAGAAGCCGGCCACGAGAAACACCGCTGCTGCCAACGCGCTGCCGGCGGCGGCCCCCTTGAGGCTGATCTTCAGGAAGTGTTTCTGAAATTCCCGGGCCACGAAACTGCTTTCGGCGCCGACGAAATGCAGAACCTCCATAATATGGCGGTTGCCGGAAAGCGCGCCGCGGGTGGCGAATACGACGGTCAGCACCATGGCGGTGAAGACGAGAATGAGCACGCCGACACCGATCATCACGGTGGTTCTGGCCATGGAAACCAGCCTGTCTACCCAGGTGCGGTGGTCGTCCAGAAAGGCCTGCGGGATTTCCGTCTTCAGCATATCCCGCATGGCCTGGAAATCGGGTGGATTGCTCTCGTCGATGGTGATGACGACGAGGCGCGGCACCGGTAGTTCGGAAAGGTCGAGGCCGCTGCCGAGCCATGGCTCCAGCAAACGTGACGTCGCCGCATCATCAAGGATCGTGCCGTCGCGCGTGCCGACGAAGGTCAGCGCCAGCGTGCGCGCCTTGTTCAACGCCGCGTTCATGTCCAAACCGTCTTCCGGCTTGATCTGGATGGTGATTTCCCGGGAAATCTGGCTCTGCCAGGTGGCGGCGGTGGCGCGCACCATGGAGACGGCACCAAGCGTCAGGCAGGCGAGAAAGGCCATGATGGCGATCACCACCATCAGCGCATTGCCCTGAATGTTGGAGGGCGGCAGGATGGGCGCCATGGGACGGATGCGCATGGGCGGGCGCTTCGGCTGGGCCGCTTCGGGCTTCAATTGATTGCGGGTGATCTCATTCATAGATATCGAGCCGCCCTTCGGTCAGGATCATCCGGCGTGCATCGATCTGGTCCATCAGTGCGAAATCATGGGTGGCGATGACGACAGCCGTACCCAGCCTGTTGAGTTCGAGAAAAAGGTTGAGGAGGCGCTTTGCCATCGGCGGGTCGACGTTGCCGGTTGGTTCGTCGGCCAGCAGAATTTCGGGCTGGTCCATCAGCGCTCGGGCAATGGCGGCGCGCTGCTTTTCCCCGCCAGAAAGAATGGCCGGTAGCACATTGATACGCTCACCAAGCCCCACCCATTTCAGAAGCTCTATCACGTCGTTGCGATAAGCGCTCTCTTCCTTGCCGCGCACACGCAGAGGCAGGGCGACATTCTCATAGGTCGTCAGATGGTCAAGCAGCCGAAAATCCTGGAACACGATCCCAACGCGGCGGCGCAGCATCGGCAGTTCGCCACGCGGAATGCGCGAAACGTCACGGTTGAACATACGGATATGGCCGCGTGTTGGCTGAAGCGACATCAAGAGCAGGCGCAGCAGCGTCGTTTTGCCCGCACCCGACGGGCCGGTTAGAAACTGGAACGACCCTTTGGGAATATCGAAGGTCATGTCCCTCAGGATTTCGGGTCCCATGCCGTAACGCAACCCGACATTTTCGAAATGGATCAACGGACTTCCAGTCTCTTCGTTTCGTGGTGGTTCGCAAGCCGCTGGGGTGAAGCCAGCGGGCGCGGTCTAGCCCGGTTCGGGACGCCCGGCGAGCGGTTTTTGCGAAGCATTAACCATTTAAATTTAAAACTTGGCAGGATTCGTTGCAATGCCCAGTTTTGCGGGCCGGGAAACCTCACCCCAGGGAATTCTATGGCTATGTTCCGTTCATCTCGCCGGCAAGCGGCATTCGACTTTGACCTCCTGATGCCGGAAACGCCCACGCGCCGGACAGCGCGGACGACAGGTCCCGACCGCGATGTCGTAGACGCGGAATTTGTCACCATCAAGGAAAACCGGGCGCGGCAGCCGGGAAACGACAATCGTGGAACGACTTCGCAGCATAAAGCAAAACCGCCCGTCACCGTGGGCGCGGTTGGCCTTGCCCTCATCGGCTGGCTGGATCGCAGGTTGTCGCGCCTGTCCGCCGATGCCTATTCGGCGCTGGTGGCGGCGCTCGCCATTTTTGTCTTCATCTGCTCCGGCGGCCTGTCTGTCGTCGTGCCGGAAAAAACGGCGGTCGCCGCCCCGGTTAACCCGCTTGCCATTTCGCATGTCACCATCACGCCGCAGGAGGCGGGCGGCATGGATATTTTGCTCATCAACGGCATCGTGGAAAACAATGGCGGCGATCTGGAAGAGGTGCCCGCCATTCGCGCTGATCTCTTCGCCGCCAAGGGACAACTGGTCGCCAGCATGGTCATCGAACCGCCGGTCAAGCAGATGCAACCGGGTTTGAGCCACGGTTTTTCGGCAAAGTTGCGCCATCCCGGTGGAAAAACGCCCGAGATCAAGCTTTCCTTCGTTGAGGCGGGTGCGCCCGGACGCTGACTGTGCTAACGCCTGTCTTCTATTTTTACTGAAAGGTAAAATCGGCAAGGCGCAGCACAGGAGTAAGAATGCCCGTCGTCCGTGGAAAAAACATCGAGCCGCTTTACAGCGCCGAGCAGATCGCCGAGCGCAATCGCGACATGGCCAAGCATATCGCCAGCGGCCCGACCAAGGATTTGCTGGTCATTGCCGTGCTCAAGGGATCGTTCATTTTCGCGGCCGATCTTATCCGCGCGCTGCATGACAGCGGCCTTGCACCGGAGGTCGAGTTCATCACGCTCTCGAGCTATGGCACCGGCACGGTTTCGCAGGGCGTCAGGATCGTCAAGGATATCGATAGCGACGTGAAGGACCGCGATGTCCTGCTGATTGATGATATCCTCGAGTCTGGCCGCACGCTGCGTTTCGCCAAGGAACTGCTTTACGAGCGTGGCGCCCGCAACGTCACCATCGCCGTGCTGCTCGACAAGAAGGTCAAGCGCAAGGAAGATCTGGAGGCCGATTATGTCGGTTTCGAATGTCCTGACTATTTCGTCGTGGGTTACGGCATGGATGTGGCCTATGCCTTCCGCGAACTGCCCTTCGTCGGGGTGGTGACCGGCGACGCCTGAATACTTTGCCGTGCCGGAACGGCACAGCGCGGAGACGCCTCATTAACCATTCACCCAGCGAAGGGCTGGGTGTTTACCTCTTGAAAAGAGGAGCCTGCGATGTTGCTCACGGCTGGAAATGATGCCCAGGAGCAATGAGTAATGGCGAAGATTCTGATTACTGAAGACGAGGATGCGCTGCGTTCTTTCGTGGCGCGGGCGCTCCGTCTCGACGGTCACGAGACCCATGAGGCGGCAGACGGCGAGCAGGGGCTGGAAAAGCTTCAGGAAACCAGTTTCGATCTTCTTCTTTCGGATATCCGCATGCCGGTCATGGATGGCATCGAGCTGGCGCATCGCGCCGCCGAAAGCTTCCCGGCCATGCGCATTTTGTTGATGACCGGTTATGCCGAGCAGCGCGAACGGGCGGATGATCTGTCGACGAAGATCGTGGACGTGGTTTCCAAACCCTTTGCGCTTCCTGATATTCGCAAGGCCGTGGCGCGGGCGCTTGCGGCCTGAGCGACAGGTTCGCAGAAATCGAAAGGGCGGCTGCGGGCCGCCTTTTTTGTTGGCCAGCCTCTGGCTCAGCGCAGTTGCCTATCTCCTTCGTACCGGCCTTGAGCCGGTATCCAGCCAGTCTAAGTCCTTGAACCGAAAGCATTCTTTTCGCAGCGCAGACGCACGTCCATTTGATGCCGGATCAAGTCCGGCATGACGAAAGTCTAAGGCGCTGAGGATGTAACGATGCGCGCCATTACCTCTGCGGACCCTCACCTGATATCAAGCAACCGCTCCAGATACCGCCGCTCGATTTCACCCGGCGGATTATTGCCGAGCTTTTCACGGATGGCGTCGAGAATCTCGCGGGCACGCTGAACGTCGATCTCGTCAGGCACCTTCACCTGATCGCCAAAGTCAGGGCCGGTGGCGTTGCGCGGGCGGCCGAGCGGGTCGCGGCCATTCTGCCCGCCTTGGCCTGCCATGCCTTCCTGCCCCTGTCCGGGCTGCTGGCCCTGTTGGCGCATGGCCTGCATGATCTGCCCCATCATGTCCTGAGCGCCCTGCCGCAACGCATTCAGCGCATTACCCTGACCCTCGACAGCCTGTTCGCCCTGGCTTTTGCCCAACGCTTCGCCGGCACCCTGCATTTCCTGCTGCGCCTTGCCGAAATTTTCGCCGGGCTCCATACCGAGATCGCGAAGGCCCTGCTGCAATTCGCCAAGCTGCTTGACAAGGGCATCCTGCTGGGCCCGCAGGTTTTTCAGCGCTTCGCGCAATTGCTCGGCGGTCATCTGATCAGTCTGCTGCTGCCCGCCCTGTTGGTCATTCCCACCCTGTTGGCCTTGTTGACCCTGCTGCGGTTGCTGGCCGTTTTCGCCCATCTGCTGGTCGTCACTTTCGCCGCCCTGCTGCGGGTCGCCGCGCTGCATGCGGTCGCGCAGCGCCTGATCGAGCTTGAAGGTCTCGTCCATCAGTTTCTGCTGCTGTTGCAGGATTTCGCCGAGCTTGTCGATCTGCTGGCGCATCTTGCTGCTCTGCTGCTGTCCCTGTTGGCCCTGACGCTGCGGGCGGCCAGCCTGCAGATTGTTCATCATGCGCTGCAGTTGCGAGAGCATTTCCTGTGCCGCATCGCGGTTGCCAGAACGGGCAAGGTTCTCGATCTGGTTCATCATGTTTTCCAGATCGCGCTGGCGCAACACGTTCTGCGCCTGTTGATTCATGTTGGCTTGCGGCGCGTTCTGCATGCGCTGCGCAAGCTCGTTCATGAACTGCTGCATCGCCTCGCGCAGCTCCTGCATCAGCTTGGCAACTTCCTCGTCGGAGGCATTGCGCTGAAGCGCCTCGGAAAGGGCGGTCTGTGCATCGCGCAGGCGCTTTTCCGCCTGCGAAAGATCGCCGTCCTCGATGCCGAGTGCGATTTCCCAGAGATAGTCGGCCGTGTCCTTCAGCATCTCCTCATTATAGGCGAGCCGCATGCGGGTCTGCGCCGATTGCAGTAGGAGATAATGCGTGGTGTTGGGAATGGTCTCTTCCGGGCGCATTCCAACCGCCTCGTTATAGGCAATCGCCTTCGGCATCTGGCGTGTGTCGAGCGAGAAAATCTGCCGCTGCTCGGCAATGGAGGCCGCCAGCGGTTCGGAGAAATTGCGTCCAGGCAGGACCATTTCGTGTGCGGGGCTACGACCCGTCTGGCCGGCGCCGTCGGTGGCGACGAGCGTGATGCGCACGCGTTTGCCCGCCATCGGATGTTCCGTCAGGTTGCGGCTGGTCAGCGCTTTTATCTCACGATTGTTCTGCCGCGGCAGATCGAGCTTGAAATCCGGCGGCGGGTAAAGCGCCGTCGCGCCTTCCGCAACGCCCACAGGTTCGATGATGGCATGGGCTTCCTTCAGGCCATAATCGTCTTTGGCCGTGAAGCCGATTTCCAGCGCGCCATTGACGGCGCGGCGCGGCATGTTGTCGAAGGCGATGCTGGGCGGCTGGTCGGGAATGACGTTGAACACCCATTGTTCACCATTGGCGGTAATCATGCCGCTTTCGGTGACATCCATCACAAAAGTGCGCGGGGTAACGGGTTGATCGGCAGAGCGGGCAGAGCCCTGGACGGCGATATCGCCGCTAGCGCTGTCGGCTTTCGCCGCCTCAGGCGAAAGCTTTTGCAATGCGCCCGCCGTTTCCGGCTCGAAGGTCACTTCCTCTCCGCCATCGCCGCCGGTCATGCGGATCGTCAGTTTGGAAGATTGCGGTACGGAAACCGCGTCGCGGTTGGTCGCGTCACGTCCGGTCAGGAAAATCGGCGCGCGGCCGGTATAGGCAGGCGGGGTCACCCAGGCATCGAGACGGATATCGGGATTGAGTGGGCCGACGGCTGGCCGGCTGCGGAACGCATCGGCAACCGTGCCGGCGCCATTTGAATAGGAAAAACCGAAAGCGGTGACCAGAAGCAGTGCCGGAATGGCGCGCAGCGCCAGACGGTCATAGCGGGCAATATCGGGTTTCGGGAGGCCGGCATTCAGCGCAGCAATGCGCTCTGCCATACGGATCTGGTGTTCTTTCCAGAGCGTGCGCGAAAATGGCGTGTCGAAAGCTGGCTCATCTTCCTGCACGCCGACCGGCTGGTGCGCCAGGCCGTTACGATCCTCAAGAAGGCGCGAGGCTTCATGATCCGTTGGCCACTTCAGCCGAAGGATCGGCAAAAGCGTGGCGATGAAACCGAAAACCAGAACGAAAACGATGCCGAGCCGCAGGAAATCCGGCATCTGCCGGTAAAGGCCGAACCAGGCAAGCGCCAGAAAGGCGGCAGCGATGGAGAGTGGCCACAGGGTTTTCGGAGCGATTTTCTCGCAGAGCAGCACGATTTTGGCGAAGAAACGCTTGGCAGCAACCCGGCGGGCAAGGTCCGGCCGCTGCGCGAACGCGCCGGTCGGGCGCCTTCTGCCTGTGCTGTCCTTTCCGGCTGTGGTCATCAATCCGTTCTCCCGGTTCTGGCCACGTCGAACGCCATTCCCGGAACGGCGAGCTGTTCATATCACAGGGGCAAAGATAACATTCTTTGTGGCGAAGACGAGGGCACATAAGCCCTCACCCCCATTTTTTAGGCAGCTTCGCTCAATTGTGATCGGTCACTTGAAATATTGGGTGGGGTCAGTCGAGCCAGTCAGGTACAGAATCGAGCGCGATCAACTCCTCATAAGTGCCACGCGGACGAATGACGTGGAATTTGTCACCCTTGACGAGCACTTCCGGCACAAGCAGGCGCGAATTATAGGTGCCCGCCTGCACTGCGCCATAGGCGCCGGCGGAGCTGACGGCGATCAGGTCACCCGGCTGCGGCGCCGCCATCTCCCTGTCCAACGCCAGATAGTCGCCGGTTTCGCAGACAGGGCCGACGATATCGGCCTTGATGCGCGGGGCATTCTCGGCAGGCTGCACGACCGGGCGGATGCCGTGATAGGCCTCGTAAAGTGTGGGGCGGATGAGATCGTTCATGGCGCCGTCGACAATCACAAAAGTCTTGTCGCCGCCATCCTTCACATAGATCACTTCCGTCACCAGAATGCCGGCATTGCCGACGATCAGGCGTCCCGGCTCGGTGACGATCTTGCAGTTAAGGCTTTTCAACTCGTTCTTGACGATATGCGCATAGGCATCCGGCAGCGGCGGTGGATTGTTGTCGTCGCGATAGGGAATGCCGAGGCCGCCGCCGATATCGACGTGGCTGATCGCATGGCCGTCGCCGCGAAGCGCTTCCACCAGTTCCCGCAGCAGCCGGAAGGCGTCCTCGAAAGGCTGCAATTCGGTGATCTGGCTGCCGATATGCATGTCGATGCCGGTGACTTCGATGCCGGGCAGGGTGGCAGCATGGGCATAGACGGCGCGGGCGCGCTCATAGGAAATGCCGAACTTGTTTTCCTTCTTGCCAGTGGAAATCTTGGCGTGGGTGCGCGCATCCACATCCGGATTGATACGGAAGGAGACATGCGCCCGCTTGCCGGCCTTCACGGCACGCAGATTGAGGACTTCCAGCTCCGGCTCGGATTCGATGTTGAAGCAATAAATGCCCACATTCAGCGCATAATCCATTTCCGCCACCGTCTTGCCGACGCCGGAGAACATGATGCGGCTTGCGGGGACACCGGCGGCCAATGCACGACGCAGTTCGCCGCCGGAGACGACGTCGATACCGGCGCCGAGCTTTGCCAGCGTCTTCAGCACCGCCTGGTTGGAATTGGCCTTCATGGCGTAACAGACCATGGCGTCCACATCAGCGAAAGCGCCTGCGAAAACTTTGTAGTGGCGTTCCAGCGTTGCGGTCGAATAGACGTAGAAGGGCGTGCCGACCGCCTTGGCGATCTCGGGCACGGGCACGTTTTCGGCATGCAGCACGCCGTCGATATAGCCAAAATGGTTCACGGCTTTTTACCCGTCAGAGAAGCTTGTCGAGAATGAACGGACGCTCAGCCGTTGCCGGCTTTGGCTCACTGCCATCGGCGGCGCGCTTGTTGCGCATTTCGACCGGCGTGCTCGGCGGATCGATGTCGCCCTTACGGCCGCAGGCACTGAGAGCAAGGCTGACGGCGAGCGTCATGCCGATGGGAAGGATGAGTTTGCGCGCGGTTTTTGAAAGCATGAGCCTGTCCAAAGGAAATATGTGCCTCTCTGATAACGAAAAACAGGGCGCTTGTGCACCCTGTTTCTTGTGATCGCGGCTTAACGCAGATTTATCAGTTGCGGCCGCGCCACCAGGCGATTTGTTTGCGCACCTCCGAAGGAGCCGTGCCGCCGAAGCTTGTGCGACTGGCGACCGATGCTTCCACCGAAAGAACATCGAAAACGCTGTTGGTGATGCCGGGGTGGATGGCCTGCAATTCTTCCAGCGAAAGATCGGCAAGATCGCAGCCTTTCTTTTCCGCCAGCGCCACGGCATTGCCGGTCACATGGTGGGCATCGCGGAAGGGCAGACCTGCTTCTCGCACCAGCCAGTCGGCGAGATCGGTCGCGGTGGAATAACCGGAGCCTGCGGCTGCACGCATGCGGTCCTTGCGCACTTCGAGGTCGCGGATCATGCCGGTCATGGCGGCAATCGCCAGTTCCAGGCTTTCGGCGGAGTCGAAAACCTGCTCCTTGTCTTCCTGCATGTCCTTGGAATAGGCGAGCGGCAGGCCCTTCATCACTGTCAGAAGGGCCACCAGCGAGCCGTTGATGCGGCCGGTCTTGGCGCGTACCAACTCGGCAGCGTCGGGGTTTTTCTTCTGCGGCATGATCGAGGAGCCGGTGGAGAAGGCGTCCGAGAGGCGGATGAAGCCGAATTGGGGGGTCGACCAGATAACGATCTCTTCCGCAAGACGCGACAGATGCGTGGCGCAGATGGAGGCGATGGAGAGAAACTCCAGCGCGAAATCGCGGTCGGAGACGGTGTCGATGGAGTTGCGGGTCGGCTCGCGGAAGCCGAGCGCCTTGGCCGTCATGTGGCGGTCGATTGGGTAGCCGGTGCCGGCAAGGGCTGCTGCGCCGATAGGGCTTTCGTCCAAATGCTCGATGGCATGGCGCACGCGAGCGCGGTCACGGCCGAACATTTCCACATAGGCCATGCAATGATGGCCGAAGGTGACGGGTTGCGCCGTCTGCAAGTGGGTGAAGCCGGGCATGACCGTATCGGCATTTTCCTCCGCGCGATCAAGGAAGGCGGCGATGAGGGCGGTCAGCATGCCCTCGGTCTTCTGCAACTCTTCCTTGACCCAAAGGCGGAAATCGAGAGCGACCTGGTCGTTGCGCGAGCGGGCGGTGTGCAGACGGCCGGCGGCTGGGCCAATCAGGGTCGCAAGCCGCGCCTCGATATTCATGTGAATATCTTCGAGCTTGCGGGAGAATTCGAAACTGCCGGCTTCGATCTCTGACAGGATCGTGTTCAGACCCTCAATGATCTTGTCTTTATCTTCAGGCGAAATAATGCCTTTAGATGCCAGCATGGTGGCATGCGCCATAGAGCCGCGGATATCCTGGGCATAAAGCTTCTTGTCGAAGCCGATGGAGGCATTTATCTCTTCCATGATGGCAGATGGCCCGGAAGCGAAACGCCCGCCCCACATCTGGTTGGAGGATTTCTGATCTGTGCCGTCAGCCATATGTCGTGCCCTGGAGTATTCGATGACAGAAAAAAGGCCGTTCAGGCTTCCTTCCGCCAAGTTGGTTGCAATTGCTGCCGTTGCCGGTGTGCTCGCCGGTGCTGGCGCGGTCTGGTTCAGGCATATTGGGTCTGAGAGCCCGGTTCAAGGGGCAGCGGTGGCAGACGGCGGTTTATGTGAAGGTGCGGCAAACCGCATCGCCTCGATGAAACCGTTTCTGAAGGGGCAGGTGGCCGCCATGTCGGCGGCGGACACCCCGCGCGTCATTCCGCTGTCCTTCAAGGGGCCAGAGGGGAAAGACATGAGCCTTGCCGATCTCAAGGGCAAGACAGTGCTGCTCAATCTCTGGGCGACGTGGTGCGTGCCCTGCCGGGAAGAAATGCCGGCCCTCAATGCGCTCGAGAAGGACAAGGGTGGTGACGGCTTCGAAGTCGTGGCCGTCAACATCGATACGGCTGGCGATGAAAAGCCGAAAGCCTTCATGGATGAATATAGAATCGATTCCCTGAAGCACTACCGCGATAGCTCCATGGGCGTTTTCAATGTCCTCAAAAAGGAAGGGCTCGCCTTTGGCTTGCCTGCCACCCTGCTGCTTGATGAAAATGGTTGCCTGCTTGGCGCGATGAACGGGCCGGCCGCTTGGGACAGCGACGATGCGAAGGCCTTGGTGACGGCTGCAGCGTCGAAGTAAACTGAGGCTGCGGGAGGGATTCTTCTCTCCCGCCCCTTGGCGTTTCTACCGCGTCGGAACCGGCGTTTCACCGCGATAGTCGTAAAAGCCGCGGCCGGATTTGCGGCCGAGCCAGCCGGCCTCGACATATTTGACCAGCAGTGGGCAGGGACGGTATTTGCTGTCGGAGAGGCCGTCATGCAGCACCTGCATGATCGATAAACAGGTGTCGAGACCGATGAAGTCTGCGAGTTGCAGCGGACCCATCGGGTGGTTTGCGCCGAGCCGCATGGCGGTGTCGATGGCTTCCACAGAGCCGACGCCCTCATAGAGCGTGTAGATCGCCTCGTTGATCATCGGCAGCAGGATGCGGTTGACGATGAAGGCCGGGAAATCTTCGGCGACGGTTATCGCCTTTTCAAGCGTCCGCACATAGTCCTTGGCCGCATCGAAGGTCTTTTCATTGGTGGCGATGCCGCGCACCAGTTCCACCAGCTTCATGACCGGCACCGGGTTCATGAAGTGGATGCCCATGAACTGTTCGGGACGGTCTGTCGCCGATGCGAGACGGGTGATGGAGAGCGAAGACGTATTGGTGGCGAGAAGCGCTTCCGGCTTCAGCACCGGGCAGACCTGCGCATAGATTTTGCGCTTGATCTCTTCATTTTCCGTGGCGGCTTCGATGACAAGATCCATCGGCGCCAGATCGTTGACGTCGGTCGAACCGCTGATGAGTGTCAGTGCCTGCTTGCGGGCCTCGTCGGAAAGCTTGCCGTTAGTCACCTGGCGGGCGAGATTGCCGTTGATCGTGGCAAGGCCGGCCTCGATGCCTTCCTTCGAAAGATCGTAGATATGGACCCGGTAGCCGGCAATGGCGGAAACATGCGCTATGCCGCATCCCATCTGACCGGCTCCGATGACACCGATGTTCTTAAAGGGGGCGGTCATATGCGGTTCTCCCATGTGCTTCATCTGCTAATTCGCTGGCGATGTTACGCATATCGCCGAAAAAGAGAAGGCGGCGCGTTCAAAAAACGCGCCGCCTTCATCATGTATTGAAAATCAAAGGGCTTTTTGCAGTTCCGGCAGTGCCTCGAACAGGTCTGCGACGAGACCGTAATCGGCAACCTGGAAGATCGGCGCTTCTTCATCCTTGTTGATGGCGACGATGACCTTCGAATCCTTCATGCCGGCCAGATGCTGGATGGCACCGGAAATTCCGGCCGCGATGTAAAGCTGCGGTGCGACCACCTTGCCGGTCTGGCCAACCTGCCAGTCGTTCGGCGCATAACCGGCATCGACGGCAGCGCGCGATGCACCAACGGCAGCACCGAGCTTGTCGGCAACGGGAAGGATGACTTCCTTGAATTTGTCCGAAGAACCGAGGGCACGGCCACCGGAGATGATGATTTTCGCGGAGGTCAGTTCCGGACGGTCGGACGAGGCAAGCGCATCGGAAACGAAAGAGGAGACGCCGGGATTTTCAGCGGCCGCGATCGTCTCGACCGCTGCCGAACCACCTTCTGCCGCTGCCGCAAAGGCGGTCGGACGCACGGTGATGACCTTCCTGGCATCGGTTGCCTGCACGGTCTGGATGGCGTTGCCGGCATAGATCGGGCGCTTGAAGGTATCAGGCGATACGACTTCGATGATCTCAGAGACCTGCGCCACGTCGAGAAGGGCCGCAACGCGCGGCATGACGTTCTTGGCAGAAGCCGTTGCCGGCGCAATGATGACATCATAGGAAGGCGCGAGCGAGACGATCAGCGCCGCCAGCGGCTCGGCCAGTGAATTGGCGTAGGACGCGTCGTCGGCGAGCAGCACCTTGGAGACGCCGGAAAGTTTTGCGGCAGCGTCAGCAGCACCCTTGGCGCCCGAACCGGCGACCAGCACATGCACATCGCCGCCAATCTGCGTTGCCGCCGTCAGCGTCTTGCCGGTCAGGTCGGAAAGGGTTGCGTTGTCGTGTTCTGCCAGAAGAAGAATGGCCATGAGAATATCTCCCTTTTCCGAAACTTAGAGAATGCCGTCAGCTTTGAGCTTTTCGACGAGCTCGCCAACCGAAGCGACCTTGATGCCAGCCTTGCGGCCTGCAGGCTCCTCGGTCTTCAGCACCTTCAGGCGCGGCGAGACGTCGACGCCGAAATCGGCCGGAGCCTTTTTGTCGAGCGGCTTCTTCTTGGCCTTCATGATATTCGGCAGCGAAGCATAACGCGGTTCGTTCAGGCGAAGATCGGTGGTGACGACGGCGGGAAGCTTCAGCTCAATCGTCTGCAGGCCGCCATCAACTTCACGGGTGACTGCCACCTTGCCATCCGACGGCTCGACCTTGGATGCGAAGGTGCCCTGGCCCCAGCCGAGCAGGGCAGCCAGCATCTGGCCGGTCTGGTTCGAGTCGTCGTCGATCGCCTGCTTGCCGACGATGACGAGACCAGGCTGCTCAGCCTCGGCCACGCCCTTCAAGAGCTTTGCGACGGCGAGCGGCTCGACGGTTTCGTCGGTCTCGATCAGGATGGCGCGGTCCGCACCCATGGCAAGCGCGGTGCGCAGCGTTTCTTCCGCCTTGGCAGGTCCGATGGAAACGACCACGACTTCTTCGGCCTTGCCGGCTTCCTTCAGGCGAAGGGCCTCTTCCACCGAGATTTCGTCGAAGGGGTTCATCGACATCTTGACGTTGGCAAGCTCAACGCCAGAACCATCGGGCTTAACCCGGATCTTCACGTTGTAATCGACGACTCGTTTAACGGGGACAAGGATTTTCATCGGCGGTCTTCCTCAAACTCCTGTCCGCTTGGGCCAGTTGACCGCGCGGACCTCCAAAAACAGGTGGCGACATGGATAAGCATTTTTCCCGCAAACACAACGGATCAATCTTCATTATCACATGCACGTAAGGCATATCTTACGTTTACGTTAACGTAAATACTCTATCTCCCACGCAACGCTCATCTACCGCCGTCATAGCCGCGTTCGATTTGCGACAACCCCGCCGTTTGCGACGTATTCTTGAACTGCGCCGCCCTCGGTGGAACAATCGTTCGGTCAAACAGGGGAACGCCCCGCCTGCGCATGAAAATCACCAAGATCGCGCCCGCCAAAATGCCGCCGACATGCGCACCCCAGGAAACGTTTTCCTCGAGCCCGAGCGCCAGCATCAGGAATTGCTGGCCAATCCATAGCGCCAGCGGAATGAAAGCGGGCAGGGGAAGCGGAATGCGCATGAAGACGAGCACCCACACACGAACCTTGGGATGGAGCAGAAAATAGGCCGCAACCACTCCGGACACCGCGCCTGAAGCGCCGATCAGCGGTCCCTCCGAGGTGGGAGCCACAAGGCCGTGAAACAGCGCTCCCGCGACCGCGCAGAGGATATAGAAGATCAGGAAGCGGAAATGGCCGAGCGCATCCTCGACATTGTCGCCGAACACCCAGAGAAACAGCATGTTTCCGGCAAGATGCCAGAAGTCGAGGTGAAGAAAAGAATAGGTGATGACGGTGAGATCATCAGGCACCACCTGTAGCGCCGGTTCCAGATAGGCATAATCGAACACCACCGCGGGGATGAAGCCGAGGCCCAGCGCCGCCGCATTGGCCTCAGTATCGCTGGCAAGAACGCCAGTAAACAGCCAGACGAGAATATTCACCACGATCAGGCCGATTGTAACATATTGCAGCCGGATATGTTTGAGGGAGTTCGCATCGTGCAGCGGTATGAACATGGAACGCCCTCATTAGCGCGATTGATGCGATCTAGCGGTTCTTGCCTGGAACCCACAAAATGTCGGCCCGGCCCGCATCATTGGCGTAACGGGCGGCCACGAAAAGGAAATCTGACAGGCGGTTTGCGTACTTGATGGCCGCGGGACTGACGATTTCACTCTCGGCGACGGAAAGCTCCACCATCAACCTCTCCGCCCGCCGGCAGATTGTCCGCGCCATGTGCAGATTGGCTGCTGCCGCGCTGCCGCCCGGCAGGACAAAGGAGGTAAGCGGCTCAAGAGAGGCGTTGAGTTCGTCGATTTCGGTCTCCAGTCGGGTGACCTGGCTCTCGACGATGCGCAGCGGCTCATAGGAGAGTGGCTCGCCATCGTCGGGCGTGGCTAGATCGGCGCCGAGATCGAAAAGATCGTTCTGAATTCGGAAAAGCATCGCATCGAGCGTATCCATGCCGACCGTGTGAAGCCGCGCGATGCCGATAGCCGAATTGGTCTCGTCGACGGTGCCATAGGCCTCGACACGTAGATCGTGCTTCAGGCGGCGCGGGCCGGAAACCAGTGCGGTCGTGCCCTTGTCGCCGGTGCGGGTATATATCTTGTTCAGCTTGACCATGTCAGCGGCCGCCGCCGGTCAGCCAGAGGGTGAGCATGATCAGCACGATGGCGATGGCCTGCAACAACAGGCGAAGCTGCATCAGCTTGTTTGAGCGGTTGGCGTCCTGCCCTTTCAGCATGTTGAAGAGGCCGCGTATCAACACGATGACAACGAGGCCCATGACGATAAGGGCCAGAACGGTGGTGAAGCCGGACATTTAGGGGATACTCCTCCTCAATCGAATCTCCGCAACAGACGATAGAAAAGTCCGGCAGGCAAGAGCCGTTTCAGGATAAGACCCTGTTTGGCTGGAACAGTAACGGGATAATGCGGTCTCGGCTTTGCCGCCGTCAGGGCATGTTTCAGCACCGCATAGACAGCATCAGGGCCGAGTTTGTGGCGGTTGACTGGGCCGGAGCCATCCATGCGGGCGAGTTGCCGTTTATATTCCGCGGCATGAGCCGAGTTTTCGAGATCGATATGTTGCCTGACGTGGGCAAGCGCCGTCGCCGTGAATTTTGAGGTGATCGGTCCAGGTTCGATGAGACTCACGTGAATGCCGCTGCCCTCAAGCTCCATGCGCAGCGTCACACCCAGCCCTTCGATTGCGAATTTCGATGCCGTGTAAGCGCCCCGATAGCGATAAGGAACGAGGCCCAGAATAGAAGAGCAATGCACAATGCGGCCCGAAGCCCTGTCGCGCATGAAGGGTATGACCCGCCGTGTCAGATCGTGCCAGCCGAAGACATTGGTTTCGAACTGCGCGCGTAACGCTTCGACAGGCAAATCCTCCACCGCCCCCGGCTGGCCATAAGCGCCATTGTTGAAGAGCGCATCAATCCGGCCGCGGGTTCGGGTTGCGACAGTTTCGACCAAGGCAGCGATGGTTTCGGGTTTTGTGTAATCCATGATCAGGGCCTCGACGCCCTGATTTTCAAGCGCCGCCATGTCGCCGATGCGGCGCACGGTGGCGAAGACCCGCCAGCCGTCCCGTTGCAGCGCGCTGGCGCAATAGGCGCCGATGCCAGAGGAACAGCCGGTGATGATGATGACCGGTTTTTCAGACATGGCCGCTCCGCTGCTGGTTTTTTGCCCCGGACATCTCCGGGCAGACGAGATTAAATTGCGCAAAATCCTTTTCAGTGACGGAACCGAAAGCCGGGCTTGCGCGCTGTACAAAACGAAGCTGATTTCCCATATTCAGCGCGAAGTTACAAATGAAATGCCGATGAATGGAGGTGACATGGTTGCCGCAGTGCGCCTGGCAGGCAAGGTTGCCTTCGATGCCTATTCCCATTTCGCCGAGGATGACGGCTGGGCGATGGCGAGCCACATGGCGCTCTCCATTCTGCTGGCCCTGTTTCCGTTTCTCATCTTCGGCACGGCGCTCGCCGGTTTTCTCGGCGCCGACCAGTTTTCCGAAACGGCGGTACATCTCATTTTCGATACATGGCCAGCCGCCATTGCGGGACCGCTTGCCGCGCAGGTGCAGCAGGTTCTGACCATTCCCCGTGGCGGGCTGTTGACAATTTCGGTTTTGGCGGCCGCTTATTTTGCGTCCAACGGCGTTGAGGCGCTGCGAATTTCGCTGAACCGCGCCTATCGTGTCACCGAGACGCGCTGGTGGTATGTGACCCGCCTGCTCAGCCTTCTCTATGTTTTGATTGCGGTCGTGGTCTTTGCCGGCATCAGCATCGTTCTGGTTGCGGTGCCTGTCGCCGCATCCTTTGCCGAAGCGCGGTTCCCGTGGCTGACAGATCTGCTGAACACGGTCTCCAGCCTTGGTCTCTACGGCACGATCGTGGTGCTTACCGCCGGCCTCGTGGCGGCTCACCTGTGGCTGCCCGCTGGCAAGCGGCGCATCTGGGATGTCTGGCCGGGCGTGCTGCTGACCCTGCTTTTCTGGGTCATCGGTGCAGCGATCTTCGCCTATTACCTCTCCACCTTCGCCAATTATGCCGCCACCTACGCCGGACTTGCGTCTGTGATGGTGGTTCTGGTCTTCCTTTACATGGTCGGCGTCATCTTCATGCTGGGCGCGGAGGTGAATGCCGCCCTGATGAAATACAAGGTCCGTCAAATTATCCGACGCAATATCGGCAGCAATGGCATACGCCGGGAGCGGGCGTTAGACGAGGCCGACAATCCGGCGGATATCTGAAGGCGTTGCCCCTTCGGCACGAAGGGCAGAAAGGCCGGTGCTGCCCTCGCTTTTCGAAAGCTTGCGCCCATCCGTGCCAAGAATCAGCCTGTGATGATGATAGGCAGGCTGCGGCAAATCCAGCAGTTGCTGCAGAAGCCGATGGATCGCGGTCGAATGGAAGAGATCCATGCCGCGCACCACATGGGTAATACCCTGTAGCGCATCGTCGAGGACAACGGAGAGATGATAGCTGGAGGGCGCATCGGAACGTGACAGCACGACATCGCCCCAGAGCGCGGGCCGAGCCTCGATCAGTCCCGTCTCGCCATCGCCGCTTTCCTGCCAGAAAAGGGGACTCGCAGTGGTACGGATCGCCTTTTCCATGTCGAGGCGCCATGCGTGCGGCCTGCCAGAGGCTAGCAGAGCTTCCCGCTCGGCTCTTGGTCTCTGCCTGTCGATATCAGGGTAAAGTGGTGCGCCATCGGGATCACGCGGCCACAAATTGCCCTCCGCTTCGAGGGCGCGGACGAGGGCTTTGGTTTCGCCACGGCTCAAGAAGGCGGGATAGACAAGATCGGCCTTGATCAGCCTGTCCAGAGACGCGCGGTATTCATCGAAATGCTGTGATTGCCGCCGGACCGGTTCTTCCCAGTCGAGGCCTAGCCAGCCGAGGTCATCATAGATCGCCTGTTCCAACTCCGGCGTGCAGCGAGTCTGGTCGATATCCTCGATGCGCAAAAGAAAGCGGCCGTCATTATTCCGCGCCATGTCATGGTTCAGGAAAGCGGAGAGCGCGTGGCCGAGGTGCAGCCGGCCGTTGGAGCTGGGCGCGAAACGGTAAACCGGTTTTTGACGGCGAGGCGAAGGCATGGTTTCTTCTGCCATGATTTAATGCTCCCCGCCAGCGGGCTGGCGGCGAAGGGAATGACCGATATGAAAATCATCACCGGGATGGACGATATCAACGAAGGGCTGGAACATCTCGCTCTCCTTGATCCGGCGCTTCGCCCCGTCATTGAAATAGCCGGTCCGCTGGAACTGCGCATTCACGAGCCCGGCTTTGCCGGCCTTGCCCATATCGTCGTGTCGCAGATGGTGTCGCGCGCCAGTGCCAATGCCATCTGGGCGCGAATCATCGCCGGCACCGACGGCGCGGTCACGGCGGAGAATTATCTGGCCGCGCCTGAGGAATTGCGCGCCACCTTCGGCCTGTCGCGCGCCAAGGCGACGACACTGGAAGGGCTGGCCCGCGCCGTCGCCGAAGGAAAGGTCGATCTTGATGGCGTGGTGCGCAAGGAGGGGAGTGCCGCCCTCTCCGAACTCGTGGCGCTTCGTGGCATAGGCCCGTGGACGGCGGAGGTCTATCTGATGTTCTGCGGCGGGCACCCGGATATCTTTCCGGTGGGTGATGTGGCGCTGCGATCGGCGGTGGCGCATGCGCTTGATCTCGAGGTAAGGCCGGAAGCGAAGTGGCTGGCGGAGCGCGCAACTCTCTGGTCACCATGGCGTTCTGTCGCCGCCCGGTTGTTCTGGGGCTATTATGCCAACATCATGCGACGCGCCATGGCACCTTTGCCGTGAGTGGCCGCGTGAGCCCTAAAAATCCGCGATCCGATAGGGTAGAGCACCGCGCGATAGATGATCGAACTGTAATTTTCGTTTCAGCGGCGGCACGGCGCGCTGCACGCAATCCACCCTTTCGCACACGCGACAGGAAATGCCGATCGGTTTGAAGGACGCCGCATTGCCGAGATCGAGCGTATCGGCGTAAACGAAGTTCTGCGCGTGGGAAATTTCGCAGCCAAGCGCGATGGCGTAACGCGGCCTTTCCGTATTGAAACCGGCGCCGGCTTTCTCGATCTGTGTTGCAATGGAAAGATAGCGCACGCCGTCAGGCGTTTCTGCCAGCTGCCGCACGATCCTGTCGGAGCTTTCGAAAGCCTGATGGATATTCCACAGCGGGCAGGCCGCGCCGAAACGTGCGAATTGCAGCCGCGTTGCGCTGTGGCGTTTGGTGATATTGCCGGCGCGGTCGATTTTGGCGAAAAAGATCGGTACGCCTTTCATACCCGGACGCTGCAAGGTGCTCAGCCGGTGGGCCACCTGCTCAAGGCTCGCGCCGAAACGCACGGCGAGAAGTTCGAGATCGTGGCGTAGCTCCTGCGCCGCCCGGTGAAATTGCCCGTAGGGCAGGATGAGGGCTGCCGCAAAATAGTTGTGCAGTCCGATCCGACAGATTTCGGCCGCTTCCATGTCGCGAAAACCGGCCCCGGCCAGCACCCTGTCCACCGTCGCGCCGGCGTGAAGCTGGGCGATCTGCAACGCAAGCTGAAAACAGCGGGTGGATGCGGCCATGTAGGAGCTGAGGGCGAGCGTTTTGCCGACAGGATCGAAACGCCGGATCAACCCGCCTGCCGCCTCGGTTCTTGTGATATGGATGCCGTAACGGTTCCTGAGATGCGCTGCCAGAATGCTGTCGGTCCCGCCTCCCTCGATCTCCAGTTCCTGCGCCAGCTCCTCGGCCAGAAGATCGATCTCGGCAACGTAATTGTCGACGAAGTGGAAGAAGTCTCGCACCTCCTCATAGGGAGTTCTTTCCACCTGTGCCGTTCCGCGACCTAGCCGGTCATCCAGCTGCACCAGTTGCTCGCTGTTTTGCCGATAGGCCTGATGGGCGCGCAGCAGCGCATGGGCAAAACCCGGTGCATTCTGGGCAATCAGCTTCAACTCCTGAAGCCGAGGGTCGTAATTCAGGAACAGTGGGTCTTTCAGCGCCTCGCGCACGGCGGAAACCAGCCGGTCGCTTTCGCCCGTCGCCAGTTCCGCCATGTCGAGCTGGAATTTTTCCACCAGCGTCACCAGAACGCTGGCCGAAACGGGGCGCTGGTTGTTTTCGATCTGGTTCAGGTAACTCGCGGAGATGCCCAGCCGTTCGGCAAATTGCGCCTGCGTGGCGCGGACATTTTCGCGAAGGCCGCGCACCTTGCGGCCGATGAAGAGTTTTTCCGTCGCCATGTTGCAACTTTGCAAAAATAAATATTGCAAATATTTATGGCACGCATACGCGCACGATCAAGGCTTCTAGGCGAATGTTTTCTAAGCTATTGATTTTGGGGAAACGCACGGAGGAAACATGCCCGGCATTCTGGAGCAATTGGAAACGCGGCGACAAGAGGCGCGGCTCGGCGGCGGCGTCAAGCGCATCGATGCGCAGCATGCCAAGGGCAAGCTGACGGCGCGCGAGCGCATCGACGTGCTGCTCGATGAAGGCTCCTTCGAAGAATATGACATGTATGTCACCCACCGGGCGGTGGATTTCGGCATGGCGGAGCAGAAGGTGGCAGGAGACGGCGTCGTGACCGGCTGGGGCACCATAAATGGCCGGCAGGTTTATATATTTTCGCAGGATTTTACCGTGCTCGGTGGTTCCCTGTCGGAAACCCACGCCCAGAAAATCTGCAAGATCATGGATATGGCGGTCCGTAACGGCGCGCCTGTTATCGGCCTCAACGACAGCGGCGGCGCGCGCATTCAGGAGGGCGTGGCATCGCTTGGCGGTTATGCCGATGTCTTCAAACGAAATGTTGTCGCCTCCGGCGTCGTGCCGCAGATCTCCGTCATCATGGGGCCATGTGCGGGCGGTGCGGTTTATTCGCCGGCCATGACCGATTTCATCTTCATGGTGCGCGACACCTCGTACATGTTCGTGACGGGGCCGGATGTGGTGAAGACGGTGACGAACGAGATCGTCACGGCCGAAGAACTGGGCGGAGCCTCCACCCACACCAAAAAATCCTCTGTCGCCGATGGCGCTTACGAAAACGACATCGAGACGCTGGAACATGTGCGGCTGCTATTCGATTTCCTGCCACTCAACAATCGCGAAAAGCCGCCGGCGCGCCCCTTCCATGATGACCCGGCGCGGCTGGAAGCTCGGCTGGACACGCTGATCCCAGACAGTTCCAACAAGCCTTATGACATGAAGGAATTGATCCACGCGCTGGCCGACGAGGGCGATTTCTTCGAGTTGCAGGAGGCCTTTGCCCGCAACATCATCACCGGCTTCATCCGTCTCGAAGGCCAGACGGTCGGCGTCGTCGCCAACCAGCCGATGGTGCTGGCCGGCTGCCTCGATATCGACAGTTCGCGCAAGGCGGCGCGTTTCGTGCGCTTCTGCGACGCCTTCAATATTCCGCTTCTGACTTTGGTGGATGTGCCCGGTTTCCTGCCCGGTACGGCGCAGGAATATGGCGGCGTCATCAAGCACGGCGCGAAACTTCTCTTCGCCTATTCCGAGGCGACGGTGCCGATGGTGACGCTGATTACACGCAAGGCCTATGGCGGCGCTTATGACGTGATGGCCTCCAAACATATCGGCGCTGATGTGAATTATGCCTGGCCGACCGCGGAAATCGCCGTGATGGGAGCGAAGGGGGCGGCGGAAATTCTCTATCGCTCAGAGCTCTCCGATCCAGAAAAGATCGCCGCGCGAACAAGAGAATATGAGGAGCGTTTCGCCAATCCCTTCGTCGCGGCGGAGCGCGGATTTATCGATGAGGTCATCATGCCGCATTCCTCGCGCCGCCGCATCGCCCGCGCATTTGCGTCGCTGCGCAACAAGAACGTGGAAACCCGCTGGAAGAAACACGACACCATTCCGCTCTGATCTGCTGAAGGGCTGGAAAAATGCTTCGGCCACCTTACTATATGGATGTTCAGGCGCCCGGATGTCCGGATGTCCTCCCGAAACGCACAAGGACCCATTTTCATGGCCGAAAATTCCTCTGCTGATAATTTCCCCGCCGGATATGAAGTGCCCAAGGTCTGGACCTGGGAGAAGGGCAATGGCGGCCAGTTCGCCAACATCAACCGCCCGATCGCAGGCCCCACCCATGACAAGGAGTTGCCTGTCGGCAAACATCCGCTGCAGCTTTATTCGCTGGCGACGCCGAACGGCCAGAAGGTCACTATCATGCTGGAAGAATTGCTGGCCGCAGGCCACAAGGACGCCGAATATGATGCGTGGCTGATCAAGATCGGCGAAGGCGACCAGTTCGGTTCCGGGTTTGTTGGTGTCAATCCGAATTCCAAGATCCCGGCGCTGATGGATCATTCGACATCTGAGCCGACACGGGTTTTCGAAAGCGGCTCGATCCTCGTTTATCTCGCGGAAAAATTCGGCGCGTTCCTGCCGAAGGAGGGCAATGCCCGCACGCAGGCACTGAACTGGCTGTTCTGGCAGATGGGATCCGCCCCCTTCCTCGGCGGCGGTTTCGGCCATTTTTATGCCTACGCGCCGATCAAGATCAAATATGCGATCGACCGTTACGCCATGGAAGTTAAACGCCAGCTCGACGTGCTCGACCGCCACCTTGCTGAAAACCAATATCTCGCCGGCTCCGAATACACGATTGCCGATATGGCCGTCTGGCCATGGTATGGCAAGATCGCGCTCGGCCAGGCCTATGGCGATGCGGGTGCTTTCCTTGAAGCCGATGGCTACAAGAATGTTATGCGCTGGACGCTTGAAGTCGGCGAACGCCCGGCGGTAAAACGCGGCGTGATCGTCAACAAGACCTCGGGCGATCCGTCTGAACAATTGCATGAACGCCACGATGCCTCCGACTTCGACACGAAGACGCAGGACAAGATCGGCAAGGCGTAAGAAAAAAGAGAAGGATTAGAGATGGCGAACCTGCCCGAAATGACCAAACACAAGGGTTTTCCCTCCGGCATGCCGAGCACGGGCGTCCAGTTCACCATCCGCCGCGCCAACCCCAAAGGGGTAACACCGATCAAGATGATACCCCGGCGGGCGCGCAACGACACCAAGGAGCATCGCATCGATGCTGCCTTCCTGCACTCGCTCTGGCACCATTTTGGGCCTGAGCCCTTCGAGCGCGGCAATCTCGACGCCGCCCGCCTCAACCTGCTTTTCGGCCGTGAGGTGGTGCCGGCGGAGAAGAATTTCGACCCTGTTTCCTACCAGGCGATGCTCGTCATAGACGAACGCGTCGCGCGTCAGAACTTCCCGGAGTCCTTCGAGAATTTCTTCGAGATTTGAGGACTGTTTAAGGGTTCGTGCTGAGGGAAGAGGGGCATAACCGCATGATCAAGAAAATCCTTATCGCCAATCGCGGCGAGATTGCATGCCGGGTCATCAAGACGGCAAAGAAGATGGGCATCGCCACCGTTGCGGTTTATTCGGACGCGGATGCCAATGCGCTGCATGTGAGACAAGCGGATGAGGCCGTCCACATTGGCCCTGCTCCCTCGTCACAGTCCTATATCGTCATTGAGAAGATTCTCGAGGCGATCAAGAAGACCGGGGCGGATGCTGTCCATCCCGGCTACGGCTTCCTGTCGGAAAACGCCGCCTTCGCGCAGGCGCTGGAAAAGGCGGGTGTCGTTTTTATCGGTCCGCCCGTTGGCGCGATCGAGGCCATGGGTGACAAGATCACGTCGAAGAAACTGGCGGCGAAAGCTGGCGTATCCACGGTTCCCGGCCATATGGGGTTGATCGAGGATGCGGATGAGGCGGTCAAGATCGCGTCCCAGATCGGGTATCCCGTCATGATCAAGGCTTCTGCCGGCGGCGGCGGCAAGGGCATGCGCATTGCCTTCAACGACGCCGAGGCGCGCGAGGGTTTTCAATCCTCCAAAAACGAGGCGAAATCCTCCTTTGGTGACGATCGCATCTTCATCGAAAAATTCGTCACCCAGCCGCGCCATATCGAAATTCAGGTGCTGGGCGACAAGCACGGGAATATCCTTTATCTCGGGGAGCGCGAATGCTCCATCCAGCGGCGTAACCAAAAGGTCATCGAGGAAGCGCCGTCGCCCTTTCTGGACGAGGCGACGAGGAAGGCCATGGGCGAGCAGGCCGTGGCGCTGGCGAGAGCGGTCGGTTACCACTCGGCCGGCACGGTGGAATTCATCGTCGATGGCGACCGCAACTTTTATTTCCTCGAAATGAACACCCGTTTGCAGGTGGAACATCCGGTGACGGAACTTGTCACGGGCATCGATCTGGTCGAGCAGATGATCCGTGTGGCATCAGGTGAAAAACTGTCCTTCGGGCAGGCGGATGTGAAGCTGAACGGCTGGGCGATTGAAAGCCGGCTTTATGCCGAAGACCCCTATCGCAACTTCCTGCCCTCTATTGGCCGACTGACGCGATATCGCCCGCCGCAGGAGGGTGCGCAGGAGAACGGCACCATTCTTCGCAACGATACCGGCGTCTTCGAAGGCGGCGAAATCTCGATGTATTACGATCCGATGATCGCCAAGCTGTGCAGCTGGGGCAAGGATCGGGCGACAGCCATCGATGCCATGGGAGAGGCATTGGATCGTTTTGAGGTTGAAGGCATCGGCCACAATCTGCCGTTTCTCTCCGCCGTCATGCAGCATGAGCGCTTTCGCTCTGGCAGGCTGACGACCGGCTTCATAGCAGAAGAGTTTCCGGAAGGCTTTTCCGGCGTTGAAGCGGATGATGCCGCCGCGCGCAAGCTTTCCGCCATTGCCGCCATCGTCAATCAGCGTCTGCAAAACCGCGCGGTTGAAATCTCCGGCACCATCGGCAATCACCGCCGCATTGTCGGTGGTGACTGGGTGGTTTCGTTTGGCGCGTTCCGCCACGGGATCAGCGTCGAAACCGGTGCGGATGGTACGGCCGTGCGTTTTGAGGATGGGATGGCGCTGACCATCGATACCGGCTGGCGTCCTGGCCAAAGCCTTGGCCTGTTTACGGTGGCAGGCGAGGTCATCGCTGCCAAGGTCGATCTTGCGGGTGCAGCGGTTCGCCTGCGCTGGCGCGGCATGGATGTTCTCGCCCGCGTGCGCAGCCCGCGCGTGGCGGAACTGGCGCTGCTGATGCCGGAAAAACTGCCGCCGGATACCTCGAAACTGCTGCTCTGCCCCATGCCCGGTGTCATTACCGGTATCTCGGTGGGTGAGGGTGACGAGGTGGAGGCCGGGCAGGCGCTGGCGACGGTGGAGGCCATGAAAATGGAAAACATCCTGCGCGCGGAAAAACGCGGCCGTGTTGTGAGAGTGGCGGCAAAACCAGGCGACAGCCTCGCGGTGGACGAGGTCATTCTCGAGTTCGAGTAACGCGGCTGCCGTTTCTTCGGAACGCAAGCGGGCCGCAGCGGTTTATGGGCACGGGGTAGATCGTTCGGTTTTCGTCACGATCTCCCGCCAGAATGCTGAAGCGAAATGCAAAAGGGGAGAGATGCATGTCGGGTGAAAAAACGGTGCGGGATTGGCTTCACCTTGCTGAAAAGGAGCTGAAGCGCTCACCGGACACACTCGTCTGGCACACCCCTGAGGGTATCGAGGTCAAGCCGCTCTATACGGCAGACGACCTGCAACATGTTTCCCATCTTAACAGCCTGCCGGGATTTGCCCCTTTCACCCGCGGTCCGCGCGCCACCATGTATGCCGGACGGCCCTGGACCATCCGTCAATATGCCGGTTTTTCCACCGCGGAAGCCTCCAATGCCTTTTACCGCAAGGCGCTCGCCGCCGGCCAGCAGGGCGTTTCCGTCGCCTTCGATCTCGCAACCCACCGCGGTTATGACAGCGACCATCCACGTGTGGAGGGCGATGTCGGAAAGGCGGGCGTGGCGATCGATAGTGTCGAGGACATGAAAATCCTGTTCGACGGCATTCCGCTCGAAAAGGTCTCCGTCTCCATGACCATGAACGGGGCCGTCATTCCCGTGCTCGCAAATTTCATCGTTGCGGGGGAAGAGCAGGGCGTTCCGCGTGCAGCGCTTTCCGGCACCATACAGAACGATATCCTCAAGGAGTTCATGGTCCGCAACACTTATATCTATCCGCCGGAACCCTCGATGCGGATCATCGCCGACATCATCGAATATACGGCGAAGGAGATGCCGAAATTCAACTCCATCTCGATATCCGGCTATCATATGCAGGAGGCGGGTGCGACGCTGGTGCAGGAGCTTGCCTTCACCCTCGCAGATGGCCGGGAATATGTGCGGGCCGCGCTTGCCAAGGGGCTGAATGTTGACGAATTTGCCGGCCGCCTGTCTTTCTTTTTCGCCATCGGCATGAATTTTTTCATGGAAGCGGCCAAGCTGCGCGCCGCACGCCTGCTCTGGTCACGCATCATGGAGGAATTCAAGCCGCAAAAGGCGTCCTCGCTGATGCTGCGCACCCATTGCCAGACATCGGGCGTGTCGCTGCAGGAGCAAGACCCCTATAACAACATCGTCCGCACTGCCTTCGAGGCCATGTCCGCCGTGCTCGGCGGCACGCAATCACTGCACACCAATTCCTTTGATGAGGCGATTGCCCTGCCGACGGAATTTTCCGCCCGCATCGCCCGCAATACCCAGCTGATCCTCCAGCATGAGACCGGCGTCACCAGGGTCGTCGATCCCTTGGCCGGTTCCTATTATGTCGAAAGCCTGACGAATGAACTGGCCGAGAAGGCCTGGGCGTTGATCGAGGAAGTCGAGACGCTTGGCGGCATGACCAAGGCGGTGGCGGAAGGCCTGCCGAAAAGGCTGATCGAAGAGGCGGCGACACGCCGGCAGGCGGCGGTGGACAAAGGCGAGGAGGTGATCGTCGGCGTCAACCGTTACCGGCTGGAAACGGAAGAGGATATCGATGTTCTCGATATCGACAACGCCGCCGTGCGTGCCGCGCAAATCCGCCGCATCGAGGACACGCGCCGACGCCGCGATGGTAAGGACGTGACCGCGGCTTTGCAGGCGCTCTCGGAGGTGGCTCGCAGCGGCGAGGGGAATATTCTCGAAGCCGCCGTTGTCGCAGCCCGTGCCCGCGCTACCGTCGGCGAGATTTCCGATGCGCTGCGTGCGGCATTCGGAGACCACGCTGCGGTGCCTGAGGTGGTGAGCGATATCTACGGCGAGGCTTATAAGGATGAGCCGGAACTCGCTACGCTTGCCGCCCGCCTTTCAGGTGTGGCTGAACGGATCGGCACAAAACCACGCATCATGGTCGCCAAGCTCGGGCAGGACGGGCATGATCGCGGGGCGAAGGTCATTGCATCTGCCTTCGGCGATATCGGTTTCGACGTGCTGGCCGGTCCCCTGTTCCAGACGCCGGTGGAGGCAGCCGCGCTTGCCGTTGAGAACAAGGTGCATGTGGTCGGCATGTCGTCGCTCGCGGCAGGGCACAAAACGCTTGCGCCGCAGCTGGTCGAGGCATTGAAACAGAAGGGCGCGCAGGACATCATCGTTGTTGTCGGTGGGGTCATCCCGCGCCAGGATTATCAGTTCCTGCTCGACCACGGCGTCTCGGCCATCTTCGGCCCCGGCACCAATGTCATGGATGCGGCCAACAAGGTGCTCGATCTGCTCGAGGGCATCAGGCGAAATGCGTGAGGGGTCGGCAAGCATGTTCGGAAGATTGAACCACGTTGCCCTTGCGGTGCCTGATCTCAATGCCGCCGTTTCGCGATACAGGGCGCTCGGCGCAAAGGTTTCCGAGCCGCAATCGCTGCCGGAACATGGTGTGACGGTGGTCTTCATTCAGGCTGATAACACCAAGATCGAACTTCTTCACCCACTCGGGGAAAACTCGCCGATTGCCGCTTTTCTCGAACGCAATCCGGGGGGTGGCACGCATCATCTCTGCTTCGAGGTGCCGGATATTCTGGCGGCGCGCGACGACCTTATCCAAAAAGGCGTCCGTATTCTCGGCGATGGCACGCCAAAGATCGGCGCGCACGGCAATCCCGTTCTTTTCCTGCATCCGAAGGATATGGGCGGGGTGCTTTACGAGCTCGAGCAGGTTTCTCAGACAGACGGTTGAACCATAAATCTCCTAGGAGGCTCACCCTGTGAGGCACCACTCACGGGCATGCTTTCACGTGCGCCTCTTTGGTTCGTTTATTTTCTTTTGACATTCGTTTTGTTTTCGTTTTTATGTAGGTGTCTTTCCATAAAGGGTGTTTCCCTTGCATTTGTCGCGGAGGCTTCATGTCCGGCGAAAACATATTTGATCTTTTTGTCATCGGCGGCGGCGTTAATGGTTGCGGTATTGCCCGCGATGCGGTGGGCAGAGGGTATTCCGTGGCGCTTGCGGAAAAAGGCGACTTCGCTTCCGGCACGTCTTCTGCCGCCACCAAGCTCATTCACGGCGGCTTGCGATATCTCGAACACTACGAATTCCGCCTTGTGCGCGAGGCGCTGATGGAGCGGGAAATCCTGTGGGCCATGGCGCCGCATGTCATCTGGCCCATGCGTTTTGTTCTGCCCATGCAGAAAGGCGGCGTGCGTCCATCATGGATGGTCCGGCTTGGCCTGTTTCTTTACGACAATCTCGGCGGCCGAAAGCTCTTGCCGCCGACGCGCACGCTCGATCTTCGCAAGGATCCGGCTGGCAAGCCGCTGAAGCCTGTTTTCGCCAAGGCTTTCGAATATTCCGACGGCTGGGTGGATGATGCCCGTTTCGTGGTTCTTAACGCACGCGATGCCGCAAATCGCGGCGCAACGATCATGAACCGCACGCGGGTCGTTTCGGCGCGGCGTGAAGGCGGGCTTTGGCTCATCGAGACACTGGACGAAAAAACGGGCCGGGGGGCCACATACAGGGCGCGCATGCTGGTCAATGCCGCCGGTCCCTGGGTGGACAATGTGCTGTCCGGTGTCTTCGGGCGCAACGATGTTCATAATGTCCGGCTCGTGCAGGGAAGTCACATCATCGTGCGCAAAAAATTTGCCGATCCGCGCGCCTATTTCTTCCAAAACCCTGATAATCGCATCATCTTCGCCATTCCCTATGAGCGGGATTTCACGCTGATCGGTACAACGGATCGCGACTACAAGGGTGATCCGGCCAAGGTTCGTATTTCCGAGGAAGAGATTTCCTATCTCTGCGATGCGGCCAGCGACTACTTCAGCGAGCCGGTTCGGCCGGAAGATATCGTCTGGACCTATTCCGGTGTGCGACCGCTCTTTGACGACGGCGCCTCGAAGGCGCAGGAGGCCACCCGCGATTACGTGCTGAAGGTGGAAGAGGCGGAGGGCGAAGCGCCGCTCCTCAACATCTTCGGCGGCAAGCTGACCACCTATCGGCGGCTGGCGGAACATGCGCTGGAAAAGATCGGTGCCGCAATTGGTGAAAAGGGCAAGCCTTGGACAGCGGGCTCCCACCTGCCGGGCGGCGATTTTGGTGCGCAGCGATTTGACGCGCAGGTGAAGACGCTGCTCTCGCGTTATTCCTTCCTGGATGAGCGCCATGCCGAGCGGCTCGTCAAAAACTACGGCACGAAGGCAGCGGACCTGCTCGGATCCGCCACCGATGTCTCCGGCCTCGGCCGGCATTTTGGCGGCACGCTTTACGAGTGCGAGGTGCGCTGGCTGGTGGAGAATGAATGGGCTTTTTCGGCCGAGGACATTCTCTGGCGCCGCACGAAACAGGGCCTGCGTTTGAGCAAGGACGAGGCGGCCGCGCTGGACGAATTCGTGGCCGAGCTGACAGGCGTCAGAGAAAATCCGGAAGCGATGGCGCAGCGGGCCTGAACACCCGTCGGCTGCCTTCTCAGCCTGCCGAATTCCGCACCGGTTTCTGAGCACCTTCGGCACTCAGAATATAATCGTCAGCGGCGGAAAGCGCGTGTTCCATGTGGCCCTCGAACACCAGTTCCGGCTCGTTGGAGGCAATGGCAATTTTTGGCATGCCGCCGAAACGGACGGCTTGGGATTGCGCAAGGCCGTCGCGCAGGCCGCTTTCCAGAAGGTCGAAATAGCGTGTGCCGGGTCCGGTGATGAAAACCGGCATATGGCCGTGCAGGCTGAAAAGGCGCGAAAGGCCGTTGCCGAGCGCAAGGCCGGCGGTGCGGAAGGCGAAGCGGGCCATGCGCGCGCCGGCGCGGGCGGAGGCGGCGATCTTGTCCACCTCGGCGACAGGAACGAATTTTGCCGGCTCTGCCTGCGGCGGTGCTTCGAATGCCGAGCGCAAGATGGCGTAGAAACCCGAATAGGCTTCGATACAGCCTCTGGTGCCGCAGCGGCATAAAGCGCCGTCGGCGAGATGCAGCATATGGCCGAAATTGGGGGCGCTGACCTCGATTGCGCCGCCGGTGGAGCGGGCAATACCGAGGCCGATGCTGTGACCGAGTGACAGCGTAACAAGGGATTCTGTTGCACTACCGTCCTTCGCCTGCTCCCGCATCCAGATGGCTTTGGCGGCAAGCAGCGTTTCATTGTTCAGCGTCACGCGCGTGGGCTGATCCGCAGACACCAGCTGCTGGAAATCGATCTTTTCATCACCGAGAACCGGCGACCAGAGAAGCGTTGCCGTCGCTGCATCCACCAGCCCCTTGCTGCTGATCGAGACCTGCAGGATATCATGTCGGTCTATGCGCGAGCGATCGGCAAGCCTTGCGAGGCCAGCACGGATCGCCCCACCGAACCTGCCTTTCTCAGTCGTCATTCTCTGTTCGGTAAAGCGATCCACCAGCTTCCCGGCATAATCGACCAGCGAATATTGCACGCTGTCGGACGAGATGATGACGATAGCGACATGACAAAAGGCCCCGTGAGGTGCAAAGAGAATGCGCGGCCGCCCGCGCCCTGCGGCCGCGATCTGTTCCTTGCGCAGGATGATTCCGGCCCGCTCCAGTTCCGTGGTGATGGCCGAGACTGTTGCGGAGGCAAGCCCGGTGAATGTCGACATGTCGGTGTGGGACAGGCTGCCGTGCAGGCGTAACGCTGCCATTACCGACAGGCTGTTTTTCTGGCGCACCAGTTCCGTACTTGCAATGGCGGACATTGGCTGGGGCATGCTCCCTGAACGGCTTTTTTCCTGTCGTGCTTTTTCGCTCTGATGGCGCATGCCGAAAGCAAGATCAAGGCACCCGCATGCTGTCTCCAGCCGTTGTTGACAGCATCGGGAATCTCTGACATTAATTTTCTCGACTGTCGAGAAAATTGTGAAACCACAGAGACCGGCAGCTTTTTCGGGCGTTTTCCCCCGCATGGAGGTGTGGGGCAGCGCTCTTACCGGGAGGACATCATGAATTCATTTGCCAAGCTCTTGGCGGGTACAGCCGTACTCGTTTCCCTGCACACCGCCGCCATCGCGGCTGATCTCGTCGTTGGCGTTTCCTGGTCGAATTTCCAGGAGGAACGCTGGAAGACGGATGAGGCAGCCATCAAGGCAGCGCTCGACAAGGCCGGTGCGAAATACATTTCCGCCGACGCGCAGTCCTCTGCCGCAAAGCAGCTCACCGACGTGGAATCGCTGATTTCCCAGGGCGCCAACGCGCTGATTATCCTGGCGCAGGACAGCGATGCGATTGGGCCGGCTGTGGAGAAGGCCGTGGCCGAGGGTATTCCGGTCGTCGGTTATGACCGTCTGATCGAAAACAAGAATGCCTTTTACATCACCTTCGACAACAAGGAAGTCGGTCGCCTGCAGGCTGCCGAAGTCTTCAAGGTCAAGCCGGAAGGCAACTACGTCTTCATCAAGGGCTCGTCTTCCGATCCGAATGCGGATTTCCTGTTCGCCGGTCAGCAGGAAGTGCTGAAGGCGGCCATTGACGGCGGCAAGATCAAGAATGTCGGCGAGGCCTATACCGATGGCTGGAAGCCGGAAAACGCCCAGAAGAACATGGAACAGTTCCTGACCAAAAATAACAACAAGGTCGATGCGGTCGTCGCCTCGAATGACGGCACGGCTGGCGGCGCCATCGCCGCTCTTGCCGCGCAGGGTATGGCCGGTTCGGTTCCCGTTTCCGGTCAGGATGCCGATTTCGCCGCGCTTAACCGCGTTGCGCTTGGCACGCAGACGGTATCCGTCTGGAAGGACAGCCGTGAACTGGGCAAGGAAGCGGCGGGCATTGCGCTGGAACTGGCCGGTGGCAAGAAGATGACCGAGATCAAGGGCGTCACCACCTTTGATGGGGGGCCGAAGAAGGTCACCATGCAGTCGGTCTTCCTCAAGCCGATCGCCATCACCAAGGACAATCTCGGCACTGTCATCGACGCCGGCTGGATCAAGAAGGAAACGGCCTGCCAGGGTGTGAAGGCCGGATCCGTCAAGGCCTGCAACTGAGACCGGTAGGTTGATGTTTGGGCGCCGCGTCACGATCAGGTGGCGCGGCGCCTTTCAGATGTAAGGAGGACCGGCAGTCCATGGCCGATATGACACAATCCAATTCCACAGCGTCCCCCAAGGCTGAAAAGGCGGGCTCGATTTCGCGCTTCATCAGCGCGACCGAACTGGACACCCGGCTGCTCGGCATGGTGGGCGCGCTTCTTCTGATCTGGATCGGATTCCATATCCTGTCCGGCGGCCTGTTCCTGACGCCGCGAAACCTCTGGAACCTCTCGGTGCAGACCGCCTCAGTGGCTGTGATGGCGACGGGCATGGTCCTTGTCATCGTCACCCGCAATATCGATCTGTCAGTGGGATCCATTCTTGGTTTTTCCGGCATGATCATGGGCGTCATGCAGGCGGAAATCCTGCCGCAAATCCTCGGTTTCGAACATTGGGCGACATGGATCGTCACGCTTCTGGTCGGCATCCTCGTCGGTGGCGCTATCGGCATGCTGCAGGGCTCGATCATCGCCTTTCTGAATGTGCCGTCCTTCATCGTCACGCTTGGCGGTCTGCTGGTCTGGCGCGGCGGCACCTGGTTCGTCACCAGCGGCCGCACCGTGGCGCCGATGGATTCCACCTTCCGCCTTATGGGCGGGGGCACCAGCGGCTCGATCGGCGCGACATGGAGCTGGATCGCTGCTGTCATCGCCTGTGTCGCGATCGTTGCTGCCATCCTCAACTCCCGCCATCAGCGCCGCCGTTTCGGTTTCCCGCTGCGGCCGGTCTGGGCGGAATATTTCCTGGTGGCGCTCGGCTGCCTCGTTGTCATCGGCTTCGTTGCCGTCGTCAACAGCTACCCCTGGCCGGTCAATATTGCCCGCAATTATGCCGATGCCAATGGTATCGCATGGCCGGATGGCGGTCTGTTCATTCCGCATGGCATTGCCGTCCCGGTGCTGATGGCGCTTGCCGTCGGTGCCGTCATGACCTTCATCGCGACAAGACTGCGCTTCGGCCGCTATGTCTTCGCCATCGGTGGCAACCCGGAAGCGGCGGAACTCGCCGGCATCAAGACCCGCTGGGTCACGGTGAAGATTTTCACGCTGATGGGCGTTCTCTGCGCCATCGCGGCGGCAATCTCGACGGCCCGCCTCAACGCGGCCACCAACGCGCAGGGTGAACTCGACGAGCTTTACACCATCGCGGCTGCGGTCATAGGCGGCACCTCGCTTGCCGGCGGCGTCGGCACCATAGCGGGTGCGATGCTCGGCGCACTCGTCATGCAATCGCTACAATCCGGCATGGTGCTGGTGGGCATCGATACGCCCTTCCAGCGCATCGTCGTCGGTGTGGTCCTGGTCGTCGCCGTCTGGCTAGACACCATCTACCGCGCCCGCGCCAAGTAAGAACCGAGGAGAATCCCAATGACGGAACAAGTCACGCCCCTCGTGGAAATGCGCAATATTTCCATCTCCTTCGGCGGTATCCACGCGGTGGAAAACGCCTCAGTCGATCTTTTCCCCGGCGAGGTTGTCGCCCTTCTCGGCCACAACGGCGCAGGCAAATCGACGCTCATCAAGATATTGTCGGGTGCATACCGGCGGGATGGGGGTGAAATCCTCATCAATGGCGAGGACGCGGATATCCGCAATCCGCGCGACGCGAAGAAATACGGCATCGAAACGATTTACCAGACGCTGGCGGTGGCGGATAATGTCGATGCGGCGGCCAATCTTTATCTCGGCCGTGAGCTGAAAACGAAATGGGGCACGCTCGATGACGTCGCCATGGAAGCCTCGGCCCGTGAGGTGATGGGGCGTCTCAATCCCAATTTCCGGCGGTTCAAGGAACCGGTGAAGGCGCTCTCGGGCGGTCAGCGCCAGTCAGTCGCCATTGCACGCGCCATTCTGTTCGACGCCCGCATCCTCATCATGGATGAGCCGACTGCCGCCCTCGGGCCGCAGGAAACGGCGCAGGTGGGCGACCTCGTCAAGGAACTGAAACGACAGGGCATCGGAATCTTCCTCATCAGCCATGATATCCACGATGTCTTCGATCTGGCTGACCGGGTTTTTGTCATGAAAAACGGCAAGGTCGTGGGTCACGCGCGGACCGAAGATGTCACCAAGGACGAAGTGCTCGGCATGATCATTCTCGGCAAGGTGCCACCGGGTGCTGTGGCGGGTCCGGGCGCGGTGCCGTTCTGACGATGGCGCGGTAGGGCCTTTAGAAACGGTTGTTGTTCCGATAAAGATGGTCGTTCAGACATCTTAAAATATCAAAGGCCCGGCGTGAGACCGGGCCATTGTTGTGATGCCTTGCCAGACGCTGCGATGTCGCAACCGCGCCAGCCTGAAAGGGTGCAAGTCGTGCACCCTCGCTGAGTGTCATGTCAATGAAGATCGGTCTGCGAGAAAGCGGCTGCGTTCAGCTCTGCGCTGACCAGCGGCAGCTCCTGCTGACTGATGTCCTGAGCAAGCGATAGCAGCGCCATTTCGAGGAAGTAAGTCGACATGCCCAGTTCCAGAGCTTTTGAGCGCTGGCAGAGATAGGATACCATACGCCCGAGCGCCAGTATCTCGTCTCCATTGTCCTGTTCAAGTATTGCTGTGGTAGACGCCACCATGATTTCCTCTCGACAGTCGACGATGTGAAACGCGCTGATCCCGCGTTGTTCATCATCTTTCATGCCGAGCGTCACGCGAGCGTCACACCCGCGTCAATCGTCATTCTTATCCATGGATGCGGCATTATTTTCTGTCGTTTCGGAAACCGCAAGCGATGTCACAAGCGCAACAATGCTTCTGCGAACGGTCGCGCTCTTGATGCGGGAGAAGGCCTGATTGAGCGCAAACCCTTCGTTCGATGCCACGAACGACTGCATGGCGTTGATCGTGCCAAGTGCGGCACTGTTGGAGCCGACGTCCGGCGTGGCGTTGGCAAACAGCGAGCTGACATCCACGCCAAGGATCGACGCAATGGCCTGCAGCCGGGAAGCGCCGACGCGATTGGCGCCCTTCTCGTATTTCTGCACCTGCTGGAAGGTAATGCCCAATCGCCCCGCCAGAGCGCTCTGGCTCATGCCGAGCGACTTGCGGCGCATTCTGATTTGTGCGCCGACGTGCACATCGATCGGGCTGGGTAGTTTGGCCTGCATTTCCACTTTCCTCCAGTTGTGAGGCTTTTAATCCGAGAATTGTCTATTAATATTGTTGAAGGTATACATTCAACACAATTTCCACGGGTATTGCGAAGCTTTATTGACGGAATAAGACGTTTTTCTGTTCATACTTTTATATTCGGACTCCTTTTTACAATTTTTGTCGCGCAACGCAACGCACCGTTGCGGCTCGAAAGATGGCTCCATCCACTGACAGGGACAGGCTTGAAGCCCAGTTCTTCCCAAATATTGCAGTTCATCACGTCAAATTCTGCGAGCGGCTCTGCGTCGCCGAAACAGGGCACCCAGACAAATGGCCGTTCCTGTCCGGGACGCGTGACGTTTTCAAGAATGACGTTGTTATAGAGCCTCGGCATGCATTTGTTGCTGTCGATCGCCGGTGACACGGCAATGGGGTTTCGGGCGATCTCAAATCCTTGCCGGGCAAGCGAGAGGACAGAGGCATCCAGCTTTCGTTTCAGATCATTTGCGACGCGGTCACATCCGCCATGCGCAATCGGATCGGCGACGAGCAGTAGAGGTCGACCACTTCTGGTCATACCCGTTACGGAGACGAACTGATCGACGTGGAAGCCGCATTGGTGAATGTTTTTTTGGGCAGCATTCGCTCCACCACTTTCGGTCACGCGGGCTCGGCGTAAAGGATGGCCGTTGCCGAGATCGTCTGGTCTGTATCCGAAGCTGAAGAGGTCTTTCGTATCGAAAGCCCGGATCTCTTGCCATCGTTGCGGATGAGTGCCGACACTTCGGTCCCCCTGCAGGCTGGATTGACCCACTAGCCGGAAATTTGGCCCGACGAGATGGTTGCCGCCATGGAGTAAGACATCAGGGGGCGTGACCGTCGCTCCGATGAAAGCAGCCAGACTGGTGCCAACGCCATTCGCCGTGACGGTAACGAAAGACGCCCCGGCGTCCCCTTCGCCAACGCGCACGTGGAGCATATCCTGAACCCATGGATGCGGGACGTCATCCTGACCGGCGAGAGGGATCAACGCGGCGGAACATTTGAGCTGCCGTCCGCTCAGCCAGCTTTGTGCCGGCGTAAGGCTTGCGCGACCAACAACAATAGCAGCGTTGACATCTGCGGGCAGGGCAGAGAGTAGGTTGCCGATAGGAATGAGCGGAGAAACGTCGTCCCAGGCCGCCTTCTCAGCAAAAAACGATCCAGGCAGGGCAAAGGCTATCGTATCGATAAGCCCACCGCAATCCGTGAGGAGTTGCGGGTGCGGGACCGCGCTCACGTTTTCTTTTCCGCTGCGGTCTGCCGCGCAATCAACTGCTGAAAGAACATGGTGTCTTGGAATTTCCAAGATGGCGGCGGTGATGTTTTGACGTTATCGCCGGTGACTGCTGCCAGGAGGCACGCCGCATCGTCCCGCTTGATCGAGATGGCATTGGCCGCGAGCATATCCGCCATTGGGGAGCCGAAGCCTGCCTCGGTTGCAATGGAGCGCCAGGTCCTGCGGCTGAAATGCAGATTAGCGGCAGCGCGCATGAGTTGGTTATAATCCTCACGCGTGATCGTGTTGCGGCAAGCTTTAAGGGTTGCCTCGGCATCGACCAGGGCGATGGTCAGCGGACGGTAGTCGAGTTCATCGGGTGCATGGCTCACAGCCACATCCGCGTCGGAGAAGCGCTGTCCGTCCCGATAGGCCTCGAAAATCTCGCCAATACCGATCATGCCAAAGGAAGCGCATTCCGCGGCCCTGAGCGCCCCCATGCTGGCGGCGCCATAGAGGGTGACGCCATTCGATAGCGCGTAAAGAATTTCCTTATGCCAAACGGCGGCACAATCGCCGTAAAGACCATCGATCAAGCCGATGACCTTGGCGCCTTTGCGGGTGGCGTCGAAAATATTGCCGCAGACCGCCGGTCCGCGAAGGTCGAGGTCGGGGATGGATTCTCTGGCCATGCCGTAGATGGATGGACCTGCAAAAACCACCGGCTTCATTAAAACCCTCCCAACGTCAGCAGATGATCCAGGCCGCGCTGCGATATGTTTTGAAGTCCGCTGCCGACAGGGGCAAGGCCGCTCGCAAGAACCCGCACGACGTAAAGGCCGGAAACCATCGTTTGCAGGGGGAAGACAAAGATATCATCGATACCGCGCGCGAAAAGGTGGCTTGCGAGTTGCCGCCATGGCGGCGCGGACCCGGTGCTTTTGGCGAAATACAGATCGGACGGCACATTTTTCACCGGCCGCATGCTGTGACTCAAAGGGTCCGCAACTGCTCTGTCTTTTTGATAGCGCAGAGGAGCGAGATCGTCTCTCACGCCACTGATATCCGTCAGGCGGGACTGGATGGCTTCCAGCAGGGCTGCGAGTGCCGCGCCGTGGAAATCAGGGCGGCAGGCGGCACCCGCGGCATGTCTGGTGGTCGGCCCATCCTGCGCCTGAAGAGGGCGGGGCAGGGTTGCCATGACCACGGGCACGTCAAGTCCATTCGTAAGGTCGAAGAAAGACGGCGTCACGCCGATATTCGTCAGGCGCTGCACAAGGCTGTCGAGGGATCGGTCGGTCCCCGCCGTGATGAAAGTATGCTGTGGGGCTATCGCGCGGGTTTCGAACGTGTCGAGGAGGACACTGGCGTCATTTTCGATGAGTTCAAGCAGGGCATGGAGGACGGCATGGTCGTAATCGAAACCCGCTGCTAGCCCCTGGGAGCTCATGCGAAAGGCCTGCCGGTCCCATGGGAAATCCACGCGGAAATCCATGCCGACAAGTTCGTAAGGTGCAAAAACGTCCCCTTCCTGGCGGATCGACAAACCCTTAACCCAGCCGCGTTCTTTTCGCGGATCGAGAACATCCATGTCGACCCTGCCGACACTTTCGAGGGGGATAATGGGAACGCCTTTATCCCGCATGTCCAGCAGAGACCCGAAAGCCGCGACGTGTTGGCGGGTTTCTTCGGCAACGGCGCCCTCTATCGCTTCCATAATGGCCGAAATCCGAGCCTGTTCTACAACAAGCCCCTTGCCCTGCGAGACAGACAGTCCGCGGGAATTGGGACGGACCGCAAACCAGACGGGAACGCCTATAACATCAAGGCCGGTTACGTCGCCGACGCGGGAAATCCCGAACCGCCGAAGCAGCCCGGGATCCGAGAACCAGGCGGCGGCTTGCCTTGACGCTGTTGCCTCGGTTTTGGACGCGCCGTCGTCTGTCAAGGCAGCGGAACCGTGATCAGCGGGACACGCCGGTGTCGTCGGAGAGGATGGCATCGTACAGCTCGCCGGTGACGGACCCGGCAGGACCGACAGCCTTCAGGGCTGCTTCGATGGGTGCCTGGACCATGCGGTTGAAGTCCCAGCCGGCATCATTCACCTCGCCGATAAAGGCGAAATCGGCCTCGGAGACCACGGCGCCGCCGGCGACCAGGGCTTCGATGCCCTGGATCTGAGCCTGATCCAACTCCGCATCCGGCTCACCGTTCTGGCGGACAAGCATGGACTTTGCGGCGGCAGCGACGCGGGCATAGCCGTCCACGCCGGGATGAGCGGCTTCATAAGCGGCAATTGTCTCGTGCGAGACGGACGCCACCCGCAGCGGTGCGGTGCGGATGAACAGAACACCGAAATCCTTTTTTCCAACAATGAAGAAATGCGAGGACATAATATCTCCTATTTAATTCCAGCTAATCGAAGCGCTTGATAAAATCTCTCATTCGCTACCGGGTCGCGGTCGGGAGACAGGCTGCTGATCTCCCTTGCCGTCATGCCCGGATAGTTTTCCTGAAGCCTGCTCCCACTTTCCCTGGCTGCAACGAGATCGCCGTGCAGCGCATGGCTGGCGGTGAGGACACGCAGGGCCGGCTCGTCATTTTCCATTCGCCCGCACAATTCGACCGCGGTACCGTAGTCCTCGCGCTTGAATGCGATGCTGGCGCCGGCCCACCAGTAGATGTCAGGCGCCAAAGGATTGAGATCGATCGCCTGCTGAAACTTTTCCCAGGCGATTTCCGCATCTCCGAAATGGGCGAGCGCATCCGCATGCTGAAGCAGAAGATCGGCGGAGTTGGGCGCCAGCGCCTCAGCCTCGAAGAATTTTTCGGCAGATGTGTCGAAATCCCGCTGGTAGAGTGCAACCACGGCGCACATCCAGTGGCCGACGCCAAGCGCCGGATCGATATCGATTGAAGAATCGGCTTCTGCCTTGGCGCGGTGCAGCAGGTGCGGGTCGTTGCCGCCGAGCATCAGCCATTCCAGTTGCAGGCTCTGCGCCACGCGTGCGCGTGCGACCGCCAGGCTATGGTCGAGATCGACGGCCTTGCGGAACATGGAACGGGCTCTTCGCAGCAGCGGCAGATCACATTTGCCCCGCAGAAGCTGTTGACCCTCGAGCAATTGCCGGTAGGCCTCGCCGTTATGGTTGCGGTCGGGTTCCACCTGAAGCCGCTCGATTTCGCGCGCAAGTGCTGCCGCGACCTGTTTCGAGAGCAGGCGAAAGGCAGCATGGATTTGCCGCGGGGTTAAAACAGCTTCCAGCGACCAGACGATTTCGCCGCTTGCCTCTTCAATCAGCGCGACGGACATGCGGCTGTCGTCAAACACTGTCGATATGACCCGGTAATCCGCACGCAGCATGGCATAGCTGTCGTCAGCCCGCTGATGCGCCAGCGCGAAAGTGCTGTGCGGCGAAAGCACGGTAAAGGTCCGGTACCGGACAAGGCTGTTAGCGACATCCTCGACAAAGGCCTGCATGACGGGAGAAACCGGCTGACCGTCGACCTTTGCCGGCAGGGCGAAAGCGACCCGCGGTTTGGTGGGGGATTTTGCAAGCTTCCCGATTTCCGCGTCCGCATGAACCGTTATCGTGGTGGTGAGGCTTTGTATCCTGCGCCTCAGCGCGACGGTTTCAGCCTCGGGCGCGCGACCCTCCTGACGCAATTGATCGAGCAGCAACTCGTGAATATTGTCGCAGGCGCTGATGTTTCCGATGCGCGCATAGGCCGCCATGGCAGCACGGTAGGTTTCTTCGCGCTCGGGTTCTATCCTGCAGGCGCATTCGGCAAGCCTTGCGATATCGTTTGAACTCGCACGGCCAAACCGCGTCAACTCTTCCAGAAGCTGGGTGTAACTGGAAAAGAACAGATCCCTCAGGCGACGGCGCTCCGAAAGCAGCCAGAGGTAGAGATGATCCTGACCGGCCTCCAGCCCCTCCAGCAATTCGCCGCCAAATTCAAGCAGCGCATTGAGGCGCTGCATCGGGTCGTCTGCCCTTGCGCCGGCAAGGAAAATGGCAAGGTCGGTACGCTGCGCAAGCTTGCCCGCCTTTAGATCGTTTCCTTCGATGAGAAGGATGGCTTCATCGTCATCGGCAAGCTTCTGCAGGCGCAGGATCAGTTGCCGCAGATTACCAAGCGCTCTTTTCTGCTCGACGTTTTCCCACAGTAGTGATGCGGCGTGCTGGCGCGAAAGGGACTGATTCGGCGCTAGGATGAGGGCGGCGGTGAGGGCGAAGCCCTTGGACGGAAAAAACGCTTCCCGCACCGCATCACAGCGCGGTGTGCCAAAAAGCCGGATCGGTATCAAATCAGCGTTTCCAGCCATTTTTTCCCCTTGTCCCCCTATCATCTAACAACGTGGCCGCGAAATTGAAAGCCACCACAGCCTTCATTTGACGCTGGTGTGACGCGGCATGCCTATTGTCGTGGTCAGAAGCATCAAGAGTGGTGCAACACGGCAGGCATGGGGCACGCGGGTGTGGGCAGGCGGGCATCGGGAATTGCGAAAGTGATAGCGTTTAACGGAAGCTACATGGCGTTTGAGCCACGCATCGAACCCTACCAGCGAGCCGACGACGTCGGATACGCGGTCAGTGAATTCATGTGGTTCAAAGGCCGCCCATTTTATCCAGTGTCGGCCCTGGTGCAGGCGAGAGTAGCGCATGCGCGGTTATCGGCAGAAAGAGGGGATGAGGATGACGAGGACAATCTCGATATTCTCTTTCGTATGCCGATGGTCGCAGGCGGGCATTTTTTCGAGATCGTGCTGCGCTCGAATGAAGGCACGTCCTATGGCGGCTGGGCGTGGGGCGAAGAGCTCGAAATCATGAACGAAGTCGTTAATGACTACCGTGTGCTGGCGGGAAAGTTCGACGGCAGGCTCATCCGGTTCGAGTTTTCCAAGCGGTTCCAGCGATACACAACGGTGGAACCGTTGCCGGTGGAAAAATCTGTCTTTCTGCTCCAGCGGGAAGCAAAACCTTATACGGGCAGGCGTAGCTTGCCAGTGGGACTGGCTCCTTAAGGCGATCATTGTCGCAAGGGCGCCGCAGTAACGGGGGTTAAAGCGTTGGATCGCGCGGCGGGGGCCGGATCTGACGCCGCAAGCAGGCAAGGCGCGTCCTTGCCTGCTGCGACCATATTTCTTTATTTATTGTGTGGACCATTACGATGCCGAATTCAGGTAATCTGCGTAACAGGGGGATATCGCCGCAGTTCGTGGCGGCGAGCGCCACGGCTGGCGAGGGCGCGCTTTCCGATGGGGCGAGCGCCAGGGATTTTCAGCCCCGAATTCCGCATCATGACCGGCTCCACCTTGTGGAAGAAGTGGTCAAGCAGACCCCGTCTGCTGGGCCCGAACTGGCGGCAAACACGAGAGAAATCCGCAATACGGTTATCGATGCCGATATCAGGCTCGCCAAATGGGGCTGGGTCGTACTGGCAATCGCACATTGCGGACTCATCTATTTCATGGTCCACAATCTCGGCTAGGCATTTCGTGGCGTTGCATTTGCTATGAGCGGGATGCCATCGCCATCTCCACGTGCATGATTTCTTCGCCCGTACCGGGGGGTATGTCATCCGCCTTCTCCTCAGGAAAGCGCTTCGCTGGGTGCTGGGAACCTGAATATGCCGCTCGGCTGGTTTTTTTACGCTGCCCAGTCCGAGAGCGAATAGGCTCTGATGTAATCGATCATCATCTGCGACCCGTCGCTGAAGTCGGTGTCCGACGGCGTTCCTGCCATTCCACCGACCGCAAGGTTGACGACCATGTACATGGGATCATGCATATCGTCAGGGGTGTCCGTCTGTGCCACCGCCACATCGTCGAAGTACCACGTGATGTGTTCGGCATCCCACAGGACGCCGTAAGTGTGAAATCCCTCTGTGCTCGGCACGCTGACGTTGTTGATGACCGAGGTTGGCTCGCCGGCGGCGTTAGAGTGGGTGGACATGATGAGGGTATTGGCGTTCTGCCCGCGCATTTCGATGACGTCGAGTTCCGGGGGCCAGGATCCATTCGTCGGCAGAAGCCAGAAGGCCGGCCAGGCGCCCCGGTCGGTTGGCATATCGGCGCGGATCTCAAAGTAGCCGTAGGTCTGGCTGAACGACGAATAAGTGTTCAGCATGCCCGAAGTGTAATCGTAACCTTCGACTTCATCGGCGATCGATTGTGCGGTTTTTTCGGCATGTATGGTGAGGATACCGTTTTCGACGCTGAAGGGGTTCACTGCCGACGTTCCGGCATAGCCGGGGTTGACGTACCATTGTGCCTCGCCATTCGTCGTCAGCGAGCTTCCCTTCTCAGGCGCCCACCAATATTTTGCGTCCCAGTTGCCCTGGCCGCCGCTACGCAACGACAGCGAATCGAATTCATCGGCGAAAGTCTGGCTGAGCGCCGATCGGTCGAGGCTGAGTTCGAACTGGTCGGCGTGAAGGTCGTTGATGGTCGTTCCTGCGAGAACAACGGCCTCGCCATTCGAAAAATTGAGCCAGAGGTTATCACCCTGCTGGGTGGCGCTGGCGACCAGCTGGTCGAACGATGTGACGCCGTAGCCATTGAGACGGATCGTGTCATTGGCGCTGAAATCCATGACAAGATCGGTTCCGTTGCCGCTCGTGAAAACAAAGGTATCGGCTCCGCCACCCCCGATCAGCACGTCGTTTCCCGCCCCGCCGTCGATCGTCTGGCTGCCCGATCCGCCGGTGATGATATTGTCGAGCGCGTTGCCGAAAGCGTATCGCCCATCGCCCGTCACCCGCAGGTTTTCAAAATGTTCAGGCAGGGTATAACTCATCCAGGTATCGATGGTGTCGATGCCCTCTCCGGCATTTTCGATCGCGCGGTTGATGCCGGAGTAGAGATAATAGATATCGTCTCCAGTCCCCCCTGCCATGGTCACATTGACGGCGCTGTCGCCCCACATGGAATCATTGCCGGCAGTCCCGTTGAGCAGCGGACCGGAGCCGGTTGCGGAAAAAAATCCAGTTGAGCTGCCGCTGTAATAGAGTGTGTCGCCAAGCGCATTCACGACTGTCCGGGCCATGACCAATCTCCTGTCCGTTCGTGTGTGTCCTCGCTCCTCCTGATACACACCCTAACAGGGTAAAAAGCCTGCTGTTAGGCTAAGATATAAGGGGTATATTCCGCTGTGGTTGCAAGGAATGCCCACGGGTGAGCGTTGTCATCAACCGGTTTCACCTGTTAAATGTTGGGTTTGAACAAACGCCGCTTGATATTGTTAGGAACCGAAAGCCATGGCGGATCTGGCCGGGAGCAGGCGTGATATCGTGAAAACGGAGTGTCTGGATTGAGCGTAGCCTTTACCAAGGAAGACAGCGCGGAGACCGCTGCCGAAACCGTTTTGCCGGACCGACCAATCTCGCCGCACCCCAATTTGGTGACGCGGGCCGGGCTGAAGGCGCTGGAGGAGGAGTTGCGGCTTGCGCGTGAGGCCTGTGAAGTCGCCAATGCCACTGACGACGTCAATGAAAGACGGCGCCTTCTGGCGAGCCCGTTGCGTGATCTGCGATACCTGTCCGAACGCCTTCGAACTGCGCAACTGATGCCCGACCCGCCGTCAAACGGCATCGTTGCCTTCGGTAGCCTTGTGACATTCAGCCGCGATGACGGGCGAACGCAGAGGTTTCGTATCGTCGGAGAAGACGAAGCGGATCCCGCTGCGGGGACCATGTCCTACGTGTCACCTGTCGCAAGGGCGTTGACGGGTAAAACGGCCGGTGATGTCGTTATCGTGGCTGGCCGGGAGATCGAAATCCTCGCAGTCGAGTAACGGGTAATGCAGGACAGTGTCCAATAGGCGCTAGGCGCTGATCGCTTAGCCGATCAGGTGCAGACCTTGATCAGACACTCTAAGAACCGTCAGCCTGCCCGTTTTGAAAGCATGCGTGTCGATACCGATGCGTTGCGGGCCGGCCTCAGGCTCAGTGACCGGCGTGTGGCCGTGGATGACAACGAGGTCCAGCCCTGCACCCTGCGACAGGAAGGGCTCCCTGATCCAGAGCATGTCTTCATCAGTCTGCGCCTCCAGCGGCAGACCCGGTCTGAAGCCCGCATGGACGAAGATATAGGAGCCTATCCGTGTATAGACCGGCAGGCTGGCCAGAAGCCGGCGGTGGGTCTGCGGGATGGCGCCCAACAGTGCATCCTTAAGCGGTTGGAGCCGAAGGCGGCCTTTTTGCATGAAGTGGCCGATGTCGATCCCATAGGACAAAAGCGTTTCTCGGCCACCGAGGTCGAGCCACTTCAAATTCTCCTGCGGATTATCGAGGAAGTCGTGGAAAAGCTGCTCGTGGTTGCCGCAAAGTGCGATGCGGCGAAGCGGCGCTGGTGGCGGTTGCAGCAAGTGTTCCAGAACGCCCCGTGAATCGCGTCCGCGGTCGACATAGTCGCCAAGGAGAACCATTAGCGCCGGGGAGGGGGCGGGCCCCATATCGGTAAGGATCCTTCGTTCCGCCTGCAACAGGAGGTCGATACTGCCATGGATGTCACCGATCGCATAGATCGGGAAGGAGATTGGCCTGTCGCCAAGATCAATCCTGCGCCGCCTCCGGTCGTCGCGGAGGGCTGGTTGTTTACGACCGCGAATCCAGTTCAGCACCTTAGGCATAGTTGCGGTTACTGTCTCCTTTTCACAAGGTCAAGAATTTTGGAGGTTGCTTCCGCATCCCGGCCAAAGGTCTCTCCGGCTGAATAATAATGGATGATGTCGCCGCACATTTGCCATGGCGCCCTGGCATGAGAGTAGCCGTGTCCGTCGGCGATTATCCTATCACCGATCGTGCATCCGGTGCGAGAATGTTTTCTGCCTTGATCGGGCCGAAGCGCCTCCCGGCCGCGTCAGCGAGCGGCGTCATTTCCGCCACGCGGCGCCACTGTGCCGTCTGAGCGTCAGGGATGATAAAACGGTCTTTTCCGGGCTTGAAAATTAAGCTCTTTGCCGTTGCATTTATAGGCTTCACAATCCTGTAACAACGGACCTAATATACAAGTGCAGATGCCGAATCGCTCAGGAGAAGCCCTTGACGATTGCAGTTTCACCACAGGCCCTGCCGGCGCTCGTTTTGAACGCAGACTATAGGCCGCTGAGTTATTATCCCTTGTCGTTATGGTCCTGGCAGGACGCGATCAAGGCTGTCTTTCTAGACCGTGTGAACATCATTGCAGAATATGATCACGCGGTATCATCGCCCAGCTTTTCCATGCGGCTGCCGAGTGTGGTCAGCCTCAAGACCTACGTGCAGCCCACCCGCAATCCTGCCTTTACACGCTTCAACGTCTTCCTTCGGGACAAGTTTGAGTGCCAGTATTGTGGTGCGCGGGACGACTTGACCTTCGATCATGTGATTCCCCGCGCGCATGGCGGTGAAACGACCTGGCACAACGTCGTTGCGGCGTGCTCTCCCTGCAATCTGAAAAAAGGCAGTAAGCTTCCCAAACAGGCGGGCATGTTCCCGTCGCAGAAGCCCTTCCAGCCCACGGTTCAGGATCTGCACAATAATGGGCGGCTCTTCCCGCCTAACTATCTGCACGAAAGCTGGATGGACTATCTTTACTGGGACACCGAGCTGCAGCCCTGATCTCTTCAGGACTGCACACGGTTTTCCGCCTAACGGCTTTTACGGCTCGCGCCATAAAATGCGATCGCCGCGAGTGCGACACTTGCGATGACGTTCCAGCCGGCAAAGGACAGGCCGAGCACGCGCAAGGCCGCGTCGTTGCAAGAAGGTGCCTTGATGGCGTTCAGATTGCCGAGGAGATCGCCGGCGTTGGTCGTGATGGAAGGCGCGCCGGTCGCGCAGGTGACTGGGCCCGCCCAGAAACCCCATTCCACGCCGGCATGATAGACGCCGAGCCCCGCCCCAATCAGCATCGCCACGCCGATAAGCGCCAGAAGCAGGCGGGTAATCTGAACCGGTAACTTGAAAACGCTGGTCGCAATCGCGAGTATGCCGAGCGGAATGGCGTAATAATAGGGATCCCGCTGCAACAGGCAGAGCGCGCAGGGTGTGTAACCGCCGATATGCTGAAAGCCGAGGGCGGAGCCCACGGTGAAAATCATTCCCGCCGTAACACCAAGAGCAGCAAGCGTGCGGCTATTGTCGGCGGTGGTCGCGTTGGCCATGTTGTTTTTCCTCGAACTTCATGAAGAAGCAGATTTCCCGGATGGGTTTTCAAAAAGGCAGGCGTGATGGCGAAATTAAGTCGCCGTTCTCACGATATAGAGGGATTCGTCTAATCAAGTCCGCTTGATCTTGCAAATGAAAGTCCGGCAATGTTCAAGTGGCGATGAAATTGACCCGCGCGCGCGTTTTCCGTGGGCAAGCCGACGTCCATGCCCGCCTGTTGTGACGCCGTAGTCCATCGAAATGGAAAGGGACGCAGGTAGACTGGTTAAACCCAGGCCGCCGACGCATTGTCATCGTCCTCGCGTTTGGGGCAAGAGCCGGAAATCCAATTCGCTAAAGCGCACTTGGCGTAGGCCCAGAAAAAGGGAAACCCGCTCACTGCAAAACTGCAACAAGCGGGTCTCAACCTTTACCCCCTCCCACAAGGGCGCCTGCACAAAAGCACATTGAATTAATTATGGCAAGATCAAGGCTGTGTATTGTTGCGTCGGGCTGCTCCCATTGTCGAGCTATTGGAGAGCAGGAGCGCCGTGAGCTCTTCACGTGCCGATCCTGCCGGGGGCGGCAAGATGTGCACACAAAAAAATGCCCGCTCACGGCGGGCAATCGAGGGGAACTGAGGTTAGGAGCCTCGCGGAGATAACTGCTGTCTGGGACAGAAGTTCCGCCTGCCCAAGAATTTTTGAGATTTCAGTGGCGCGGTAAAGGACATTCCGGGAATGATGCGACATCATGCGATAAGAAGATTGCACAATATAGAGCATGGACTGTCCAAGAGTTTAGGGAAATTTGGAGCGGGCGAAGGGATTTGAACCCTCGACCCCAACCTTGGCAAGGTTGTGCTCTACCCCTGAGCTACACCCGCTCAAATCCACCGGTCCGGGGTAGTTGGCTGAACCGTGGGCCACCAAGTGGCGACGGGCGCTATATCGCTCAATCAATTTTGGAATGCAACAGGGAAATGACAAAAACGCGAAAATTTCTCTCGTGAATGCGACAAGCGGCGGAAATGATTGATATTTTTTCATTCTGGCCAATATTCCTGCGTTGCCAAGGGTGTGTTGCCGCCTTAATCAGAAAGGAGTGACAACATCATCGGCAGGGGCATGCGATAAACTATGGCGGAAAATTCTCAGAAAACTGCGAAGGAGCTGTTCGAGTTTCTGGACGGGCTCGGCATTTCCCACACCACCAGGCAGCATGAGCCTGTGTTTACTGTCGCGGAATCCCAGTCGTTGCGCGATCTCATTCCCGGCGGCCACACGAAGAACCTCTTCGTAAAAGACAAAAAGGATCAGTATTTCGTGCTGACCGTGGAGGAAAATGCGGCTGTCGATCTCAAAAGCGTTCACAAGGTCATTGGTGCGGCAAGCCGGGTTTCCTTCGGTCGGCCGGAAAAAATGCTCGAATATCTGGGGGTCGTGCCGGGATCGGTAACGGTTTTCGGCGCGATAAACGACACGGGCGGGCAGGTAACTTTCGTGCTCGACAGCGATCTACTGAAAAACGAGTTGGTCAACGGCCATCCCCTTTCCAATGACCAGACCACAACAATCGCGTCAAAGGATCTCATTCGCTTTCTTGAGGCGACCGGGCACACGCCGCTTGTCTTGAAAGTCAGCGAGTGAGATACGATCTTTGCTTCAAGCAAGACAGATGACAGAGTTTTCGGGAGGCCGGCATGAGCGGCGACAATAATCCTTACGGCGGTTCTTATGGCGGGCAGATGACCGCGAGTGTCCATCACAATGGCGAACTGAACGGCGCTTCCTCCGGCCACATCAAGGACACCACGACGGCTGGGTTTTCCAAGGATGTCATGGAAGAATCGCGCCGCCAGCCGGTTCTGGTGGATTTCTGGGCGCCCTGGTGTGGACCTTGCAAGCAACTGACGCCGACCCTCGAAAAGGTGGTCAATGAGGCTGACGGTCGTGTTAAGCTTGTGAAGCTGAACATTGACGATCATCCGTCCATTCCCGGCCAGCTCGGTATTCAATCCATTCCCGCGATCGTTGCTTTTGTCGATGGTCGGCCGGTAGATGGCTTCATGGGTGCCGTACCGGAAAGCCAGATCAAGCAGTTTATCGACAAGCTTGCCGGTCCGGATGCGGGTGATCCGAAGGCTGAAATCGAGGCGGCTCTGACCGAGGCGAAGCAGCTTCTCGCCGATGGTGATTTCAATGGCGCCGCACAGATCTTCGGTGCCGTCATGCAGGCCGACCCGGAAAACCCCGCAGCGATTGCCGGTATCGCCGAATGCATGATCGCCGCCGGGCAATATGAGCGGGCGAGCGAGCTGCTTTCTTCTCTTCCCGCCGAACTCAATGATGATGCCGCCATTCAGCTCGTTTCTAAAAAGATAGCGCAATATGAGGAGGCTCGTAAAATTGGCGATCCGGTCGCGCTCGAACGTGATCTCGCGCAAAATCCCGATGATCACGAGGCGCGCGTGAAACTTGCCAAGGTCCTGAACGCACAGGGACGGCGTGATGAGGCGGCCGACCATCTGCTTTACGTCATGCGCAAGGACCGCACCTTCGATGATGACGGCGCGCGCCGCCAGCTCCTGGAGTTTTTCGAGGCCTGGGGCTTCAAGGATCCCGCAACGGTTGCGGGCCGCAGGAAGCTTTCGGCGATACTGTTTTCGTAAAACGGACGTATCCCGGACGAGGCGGCCCTGCCGCAGTCCGGGCAGCAGTGAACAGGGGGCTTGATCCCATGCATGTCGGAAATGCGAGATATGTGAAGAACGATGACTTGCCGGAAACCGTGCCGGTCTTTCCGCTGCCCGGCGCACTGCTGCTGCCGGAGGGCCATCTTCCGCTCAATATTTTTGAGCCGCGCTATCTTGCCATGATCGACACGGCCCTTGCGACCCACCGCCTCATAGGCATGGTGCAGCCGGCGCTGCACGTTATCGAGTCGGGACTTGAGGGTGGGCCGCTGAGCGCGGTCGGTTGCCTCGGTCGCATCACGTCATTTTCTGAAACAGGTGATGGCCGTTATATCATCTCGCTGACGGGTGTATGCCGCTTCCGTCTTTTGGAAGAAGTGGCATCGGCTGAGCCCTATCGCAGCTTCCGGCAGGCGCCTTTCATCGCCGATCTTTCGGGTGAATATGACGAGGAGGCCGTCGACCGGGAGAATCTGCTGCGGGTTTTCCGTGCCTTCCTCGATGCCAATCAGCTGGAGGCCGACTGGGAGAGCGTTGAGCGGGCGGGAAACCGCGTCCTCGTCAATTCGCTTTCCATGATGTCTCCGTTCGGACCGGCCGAAAAACAGGCCCTTCTGGAAGCGCCCGATCTCAAGACACGCGCCGAAACGCTGATTGCCATTACCGAGATTGTCCTTGCTCAGGGCTCTGGCGAGGGCGGAACGGTGCTGCAATAGGATCGGGTGCCATGGACGACCGGTTAAGCAATGTCGATCCGAAGCTTTTGGAACTTCTGGTCTGCCCTTTGACCAAGGGCCGTCTTTCCTATGATCGCGCTCGAAACGAACTCATCTCCGAAAGCGCAAGGCTTGCTTATCCGATCCGTGACGGGGTGCCGATCATGCTGATCTCGGAAGCGCGCAAAATCGAGGACTAGGGGCGCAAAGCTATGCGTCCGTGCGTATCGCCTGTCGCTAATTGATGAAGATGCGTTGACAACCATGCGTGGATTTGACCAGAGTTCCGCCCGACATATCTGATGCGGGAGGATATTGATGTCGTTGCGCGCGCTCGTCCGGATTTCGTTGGTTGCGGTCTCGACTGCCCTCATTTTTTCGCCAGTCACGGCAGCAGAACCTTCGCGGAAGGTGGTTACGACTCAGAATGGCGATTATTTCGGCTTCGATCTGCGAACCGAGCAGAACGTGTCGTTGGAGCAGTGCGGTGAGATTTGCGTGGGCGACGCGTCCTGCAAGGCCTTCACCTACAATCCAAAGGTGAAATGGTGCTTCCTCAAATCGGATTTCAATCAGCTGAACGCCTTCCCGGGCGCTGTCGCCGGCAAGATTGTAGAAGTGGCTACAGAGCCCGATATCGGCGCGCCGCAGCGCCTGTCATTCGTCACTGACAGCCTGCAGCAGGAAGCGCGTCGGCTAAAAGCGGGTCTTGCTGTCGATGAGGCTGAGGCGCAGCAGGGCGTGGAAACACTTGTCGAAACAGCACGGCAACAGGCTGCCGCTGGCAATATTCCGGATGCCGTCACCACTTATAAGCAGGCACTCGCCATCACACCCGATGACGGCGCACTTTGGGCGGAGCTTTCCGAAAAGGCCGCGCAAGTCACCGACAATTATTCCATTGCCGGACAGGCCGCTTCCGCCGCCATCAATGCGTATCAACTGAGCCGCACGGTGGGGGCCCGCACTGAAGCCTTGAATAGGCTGGCGAAGGCTTTTGAAAGAACCCAGAATTATCGCGCGGCGCTCAATGCCTATAAGGAGAGCCTTGCGCTCACGGATAATGCGCAGATAAAGGCGGCCTATGCCGACCTGCGCACGCGTCAGGGTTTCCGCGTCATCAACAACACGGTGGATACGGATAGCGTAAGCCCGCGGGCCTGCGTCCAGTTTTCCGAACCGCTGGTGAAGAACGGTGTCGATTATTCCTCCTTCATCACGCTGGACGGCGCCGCTCCCAAGGCCATCGAAGCGAAGGGCAGTGAGATCTGCGTCGAAGGCCTCACCCACGGCCAGCGCTACAAGATCGCGTTGCGCGCCGGCCTGCCGTCCTCGGTGGAAGAGCCGCTGGAAAAGCAGGTTGATCTTGATATCTATGTGCGTGACCGGAGCGCCACTGTGCGGTTCACCGGGGAAAACTTCGTGCTGCCGGGTACGGCGCGCCGTGGCATTCCGATCGTCTCTGTTAATGCCGACAAGGCGGATCTGAAACTCTATCGCGTCGGTGATCGTAACATCACTGCGCTTCTCACCAATTCGCAGTTCCTGACACAGATGGACGGTTACAACGCCGACCGTATTGAAAACGAGATTGGCGAACTCGTCTGGCAGGGATCAATCGATATCCAGCCCGACCTCAACAAGGATGTGGTGACGAGCTTCCCGGTGGATGAAGCCCTGCCGGAGCGCAAACCCGGCATCTATGTACTGACCGCCGTTCCGCCTGGCACGGCGCCGGAAACATGGGATTCCCGCGCCACGCAATGGTTCCTGGTGTCCGATACCGGCATCACCACCTATGCCGGAACCGACGGTTTGAACGTGTTCGTGCGCGCACTCGGCAGCGCCAAGCCGCTTGCCGACGTGGATTTGCAGTTGCTTGCCAAAAACAACGAGGTGTTGGGTACCGCGAAGACCGATGCGGATGGCCGCGCCGTCTTTTCTGCCGGCCTGATGCGCGGCACGGCGGCCCAGGCGCCCGCTATCTTGACGGCGCGCAACGGCGATAAGGACTACGTGTTCCTTGATATGACCCGCGCCGGCTTCGATCTTTCGGATCGCGGCGTGACGGGACGTGCAGCACCCGGTGCCATCGACGTTTTCAGTTGGACGGAACGCGGTATCTACCGCGCCGGCGAGACCGTACATGCCGCAGCGCTTGCCCGTGATGTCGATGGCAAGGCAATCGAGGATCTACCACTCACTTTCATCTTCTCACGCCCTGACGGGGTGGAAGACCGCCGCTTCGTCAGCGATGGGAAGGCGCTTGGCGGTCATGCGGTGGATCTGCCGTTACAGGCAAATGCCATGCGCGGCACCTGGACGCTGCGCATCCATACCGATCCGAAGACAGCTGCGATCAGCGAAAAGAGCTTCCTCGTTGACGATTTCGTGCCTGATCGCACCGAATTCGACCTTTCGAGCAAGGCAAAGCAGATTGATCCGGGTGCGGAAACGGCAATCGATGTGGATGGCCGCTATCTCTATGGCGCCCCGGCGGCCGGTCTGACGCTGGAAGGCGAGATCGCCATCAAGCCGACGCGCACGAGTGCCGATTTCGAGGGCTACTTCTTCGGTCTGGCGGATGAGGAGAGCGAAGAGGAAAACCGCACCACGCTTGCCGATCTGCCAGTGTTGGACGAAGAGGGCAAGGCGAGCTTTCACGTCGATCTGACCGATCTGCCCTCAACCACGCAGCTTCTTTCCGCCAATATCACTGTGCGCATGCAGGAGGCTGGCGGCCGTGCCGTCGAGCGTTCGCTGACGCTGCCTATCAAGTCGGAATCCTCTCTCATCGGTATCAAGCCGCAATTCTCAGGCGATCTCGCCCAGAATTCCGTCGGTCGTTTCCATATCATCGGCGTCAGCGCCGATGGTGAGAAACAGGCGATGAACGGTCTCACCTGGAAGCTCATCAAGGTCGAGCGGAACTATCAATGGTATCGTCAGGGCAACTCCTGGCGTTATGAACCGGTGGAATATACGAAGCAGCAGGAAACTGGCACCTTGTCCGTCGATGCCAATGGCGGCGAGATTTCCGTTCCCGTCACCTGGGGCCGTTACCGGCTGGAAGTGGAAGGCGCGGGTAACGGCGCACCCGTTTCGAGCGTCGAATTCGATGCCGGTTTCTATGTGGAGGCAAGCTCGACGGAAACGCCGGATGCGCTGGAAATCGCTCTCGACAAACAGAGCTACAAGATCGGCGATACGGCGAAACTCAAGGTATCCTCACGTTTTGCCGGCGAGTTGATGATCACGTCCGGTTCCGAGAAGCTGATTTCCGTTCAGAACGCCGAGATTGGTGAGAATGGTGGCGAGATCGACATTCCGGTCACAGAAGAATGGGGTGCAGGCGCTTACGTCACGGCCACGCTGTTCCGGCCCGGCGATGCGCAGGAAAGCCGCATGCCGATGCGCGCGATCGGCATCAAATGGCTTGCCGTCGATCCGGCCGAGCGCAAGCTTTCTGTCACCCTCGGCGCGCCGCAGAAGACGCTGCCGCGCCGACCGCTTGAAATTCCGATCACCGTCGCCGGTGCTGGCGTCGGTGAGAAAGCCTATGCCATCGTTGCTGCGGTGGATGTGGGCATCCTGAACCTCACCCGCTATGAGCCGCCGAAGCCAGATGAATGGTATTTCGGCCAGCGTCGGCTGGGGCTTGAAATCCGCGACCTCTATGGCCGCCTGATCGACGGCTCGCTCGGCGCCACCGGCCGGCTGCGCACCGGTGGTGACGGGGCGCAGGCAGCCCTTCAGGGCAGCCCACCCACCGAAAAGCTGGTGGCTTTCTTTGCCGGCCCGGTCGAACTTGACACTAACGGCAAGGCGACTGTCAGTTTCGATATTCCGCAGTTCAATGGCACAGCGCGGATCATGGCTGTGGCCTGGACGAAGACGGGTGTCGGCCATGCGGTTTCCGATGCCATCATTCGCGATCCCGTCGTGGTGACGGCCAGCGCGCCGAAATTCCTCGCCCCCGGCGATGTCTCGCAATTGCGGCTCGATATCGCCAATACAGATGGTGAGGCCGGTGATTACCGACTGGATGTGACGAGCAATACGGCCTTGACGGTTGATCAGGGCGAGATGTCGCAGACATTGGCGCTTCAAAAAGGCGGCAAGTCGTCGCTCACCGTTCCGCTGACGGGTGAACAGCCCGGCAACGGTGCGATCACCATCAAGGTTTCCAATGCATCAGGCGTTTCGCTGGAGCAGGTGCTGAATGTTCCGGTCCGTCCGGCCGTTCTGCCGGTGACGACGCGGCGCGAAATCAAGATCGCGCCGAACAGCAGCCTGACGATCAACGGTGATCTTCTGGCCGACAGCATGTTGCTCGGTTCCTCCGTCGCCATCAGCGTCACGCGCTCGCCCGCCTTCGATATTCCGGCGCTGGTGATGATGCTGGATAAATATCCTTATGGCTGCGCCGAGCAGACGACGAGCCGCGCTTTGCCGCTGCTCTATGTCTCGGAACTGACGAAGGACAGCGGCATGGCCGAGGACCCCGACACCCGCAAGCGGGTGCAGGAAGCGATTTACCGCGTGCTGTCCTTCCAGTCGAGCTCCGGCAGTTTCGGCCTCTGGTCGCCAGGGTATGGCGATCTGTGGCTCGATGCCTATATCACCGACTTCCTGACAAGGGCGCGTGAGCAGAGTTACGACGTTCCCGAAGCGGCCATGGTGCAGGCGCTGAACAACCTGCAGAATGGTCTTTCCTATGACAGCAATGTCAAGGATCGCGGCAACGAGATCGCCTATTCGCTTTATGTGCTGGCGCGCAACCGCAAGGCGGCGATCAACGATCTGCGTTATTACGCCGATACGGCGCTTGCCGATTTCCCGACGCCGCTTGCCAAGGCGCAGGTTGCCGCGGCCCTTTCGCTTTATGGCGACCAGACCCGTTCGAAGAGTGTGTTCGGCGCTTCGCTCGATATGGCAAGCCGTACAACCAATGTCAGCTTCGCCCGCGCCGATTATGGTTCTGCCCTGCGTGATGGTGCGGCAACGCTAGCGCTTGCGGCTGAAAGCCGTCCTGTTCCGGCCGTCGTGCCGCAGCTTGCGGGTACCGTGGCCAAAGAGTGGGAAAAGAAGCCCTATACCAGCACCCAGGAACAGGCATGGATGCTGCTGGCCGCCCGCGCCGTCAAAGGCGAGGACAAGGATATCCGTCTGGATGTGAACGGCGATCTGCAGACCGGCGGTTTCGGCAAGCGGATGAGCGGCGATGAATTGCTGGCGGCACCCCTGAAGATCGCCAATGCCTCGGCCGACCCGGTCACGGCTGTTGTCACCACCGTGGCCCCCCCGGCGCAGCCGCTTGCCGCGGGAGGCGAGGGCTTCACCATCACCCGCACCTATTATTCCATGGATGGTGAAGAGGTGAACCCGAGCGAGGTCACGCAGAACGAGCGTTATGTGGTGGTCCTGAACGTGGTGCCGCAAAATAACTGGCAGTCGCGTATTCTGGTGACCGATCTTTTGCCTTCCGGTTTCGAAATCGACAATCCGAGCCTTGTCAATTCGGCGGCGCTTTCGAATTTCGACTGGTTGCCGGAGACGGAAGCGGCACATACCGAATTCCGCTACGACCGTTTCGTCGCGGCCTTTGATCGATCGGCCGGCGACAGTTCGGAGATTGCTCTCGCTTATGTGGTTCGCGCCGTCACCCCCGGCACCTACGACCATCCGGCAGCCTCGGTTGAGGATATGTACCGGCCGCAATTCGCCGCCCGCACGGCAACCGGCCGCATGGAGGTGCGCTCGGCAACCCCATGAGGCGGAAAAAGGCTGTCATCGTCGGCATCGTTACGGCCGCGCTGCTTATCGGCGGCGCGGCCTTCGGTCTTGATGCGCTCGACAAGGCCTATCCGCCGCCGTTGCAGGCCGCAGGGCAGCGATCCTTCGAGGTGCTGGACCGCGACGGTAAACTGTTGCGCGCCTTCGCGACACCGGATGGCCGCTGGCGGTTGAGGACCACGGCCGGCGAGGTCGATCCGCAATTCCTGCGCATGCTGGTCGCCTATGAGGATCAGCGTTTTTACGATCATCACGGCGTCGACCCCTGGGCATTGTTGCGCTCCGCCTGGCAACTGGCGAGCAACGGGCGGATCGTCTCCGGCGCCTCGACGCTGTCCATGCAGGTGGCGCGGCTGATCGAGCCGCGCGCCGACCGATCTTTTTCAGCGAAATTGCTGCAAGCCGCGCGCGCACTCCAGATCGAGAGAAGGCTTAATAAGGCCGAGATTCTTGATCTCTATCTGAATATTGCCCCTTATGGCGGTAATCTCGAGGGTGTTAGAGCTGCAAGCCTCGCCTGGTTCGACAAGGAGCCGACCCGGCTGGACACGGCGCAAGCGGCGCTTCTGGTAGCGCTGCCGCAACTGCCGGAAAAACGCCGCCCGGACCGTTTTCCGGACGCGGCGAAACAGGCGCGCGAACGGGTCCTGCAACGGCTTGCCGTGGAGCGCGTGGTGGGAGAGGGAGAGGCGGAGCGGGCTTCAACCGCGGCAGTGCCTCTGAACCGGCAGGACTTGCCCGCCTTTGCGCCACATATGGCCGTCGCCGCCCGCGCCCGGTATCCAAATGCTGCCAATGTCCGTTCGACGCTAAATTTGACGATTCAGCGGGAGTTGGAAGCTGTTGCCCGGCATGCGGCCGAAAAAATCGGTGACAAGGTCTCTGTTGCCATCGTGATGGCGGATGCACAGACCGGTGATATTCTGGCAGAAGTTGGCTCCGCGGACTATCTCGATACGGCAAGACGCGGCTTCGTGGAGATGAGCCGCGCCATCCGCTCACCAGGTTCGACGCTCAAGCCCTTTATCTACGGGCTCGCCTTTGAAGACGGCCTTGTCGGACAGGAAACCATTATTGAAGATCGGCCTGCAGATTTTTCAGGTTACCGGCCACGCAATTTCGACATGCATTATCAAGGCGATGTCAGCATCCGCCAAGCGCTGCAACTGTCGCTCAACGTCCCGGCAGTCAAGCTTTTGGATGCGGTCAGCCCGGCTGCGCTGATGGTCCGGTTCCGGCGGGCGGGTGTCAAGCTTGTGCTTCCCGCCAATGAAGCGCCGGGCCTTGCCATCGCGCTCGGTGGCGCAGGGATTTCTCTGGTTGATCTGGTCCAGCTTTACGCCGGGCTTGCCGGTGGCGGGAAGCCGGTTCGTCTTGGAGACGGCATACGTTCCTCGCCTGAACGGATGGAGGGCGACCGGCTGTTTTCGGATGCCGCCATCTGGAATATCTCTGACACGCTCTCCGGCGTGTTGCCGCCGCTTGGGATGAAGCAGCGGGGCATCGCCTATAAGACCGGCACCAGCTATGGCTATCGCGATGCCTGGTCGGTGGGTTACGACGGGCGGCATGTCATCGGTGTGTGGGTTGGCCGCGCCGATAATGGTTCCGTCCCCGGGATTGCCGGCTATGCGACGGCAGCGCCGATCCTGTTCGACGCTTTCGCGAAATCCGGCGTCGCCATCACGCCCATGCCTGCGGCGCCATCGGGCGTAGCGCGCCTTTCGGTGGCGGACCTTCCAGCCAACCAGCGCCGTTTCACGACCACGGCAAGCGGGTTGCTGTCGGCGTCAAGGCGAGAGAGCGCACCCCGCATCGTCTACCCGCCGGAAGGCGCGCGGGTGGAGCTTTCCAGTCAGTCTGGCATTTCGCCGCTCGTGCTCAAGCTCCAGGGCGGGCGCGCACCCTTCCGCTGGCTTGCCAACGGCCGACCGCTGCCAGACCCATCTCATCGCCGCAACAGCGAGTGGCGGCCGGAGGGACAAGGCTTTTCGACACTTACGGTCATAGACGCTGACGGCCGGGCGTCGAGTGTTCGCGTGTTCGTTGAATGAGCGGAGTGGCGATTCGCGCCGGTTTTCAAGGCTCCGCCAGATCCGTGGCGTCCTGCCCTTGTTGAGCCACGTTCAGAGAATGGCTATCGATACGGTCTTTCAATGACGCGACGACGGCCTCCAGAAACTCCCGCCGCCGCCCGTTGGTCGTCGCCGCCAGCGTCACCTGCAAGCGGCTGCTGATCCTGTTCAGAAAACCAAGATGATCGAAGCGATCGGCGGCGATATTAACCTCCACCTCGTCCATATAATGAGCCAGATGCGGTTCGAGCGCCAGATTATTGTCCGTTTGGTAGCAGGCCGCCATCCGTTCGCCCAGCGTGGACATCTGCACGTATGGACCATATTCGTCGATCATCAAATCTCCTTCCTTCTCCGCAGCGTTTCCAAACGCGGATATACATCCTGACAGGACATAAGAAGTGATTGCAGGCTTTCAACGTTCCCGGCGCGGGCGTTGAATTTTCTGTGTCCGAACGTGATCTTGCCGCCCTCCCAGCCAGAGAATCTCTGCTGAGGCGCGGCGAAGCGCGGCTATGAAGACCGCGCCGTGCCGACCGCGATGACCGGACCGGTCGCTTGACCGGTGGGCGATCCGCCGAAGGGTTCCACACTGATGGCGAAGGTCGTGCCCGCCGTTATCTCTTGGCGCATGTTGGCGGGGATGATCAGGTCACCCGTCGCCCCCGGCTGGAATACGCCCAGCGAACGCGTCTTGCCGCCATCCATCACAAGCCACAGTTCCAGTGACTTCTCGTCGCTCTTGCCGGTCGCAACAGGGACGATATGCATTCGTCCCGATTCCGCATCGTAAGAGGCGAGCAGATTGACCTGGCTGTCCGTGGTGGCAAGCTCAGCCACAAGCGGTGCGGTGCCCTGCCGGTTATCGGGCAGCGCTGCGTAGACAATGGCTGCCACCGCCGCCGCACTCGTCGCGACTGAAATCCAGCGCCAGAACGATGCCGAATTCCAAAGGCTGCCGTTGTTGTTGGCAGCCTTGCCGCCGAACAGGCGCTCTTCAATACGGGCAAAAACAGTGGCGCTTGGCACCTGTTCCGCATATTCGGTATTGAAGTCGGAAAACTCGGCTTCCCAGCGCTGCACGAGTTGCGCGAAGTTCGTGTCGTCTTCAATCCGCCGTTCCAGTTCGCGGCGCTTTTCGAGCGGTAAAACGCCAAGCACATATTCGCCGGCGAGTATTTCATCGCGCGAGTGCTTTCCGCCGCTCTGGTCGCCCGTTGTCATCGCTGCATGCACTCTCTAAGTTTGAGAAGACTGCGCCGCAGCCATGTTCTGATGGTATTTAACGGCACGCGTAGCTCTTCTGCGAGTTCGATATAGCTCAAACCTTCGACATAGGCCCGGCGGACCGCCTGTGCATGAACCGTCTCCAGTTGCTTCATGCAATCGTCGATCCTGCGGCCTTCGTCTGTCAGAACGACCTGCTGTTCGGGGTCGCGGACGGACTCGTCAGCCAGATCGTAGGCCTCATCGAGGTCGTCGCCAATCGGTTTGCGTGCCCGGATCGTGTCGATTGCATGATTGCGGGCGATTGCCGCAAGCCAGGTGGTCGGCTTGCCGGCGGTTGTGGCGAAAGTCCGGGCGCGCTGCCAGACCTTGATATAGATTTCCTGCAGGGCCTCTTCGGCGTCGGTTCTGTCGCGCAGGATTTTCATGCAGATGCCGAAAAGCTTCGGGCTGGTTGCCTGATAAAGCGAGACGAATGCTGAACGATCACCCATGCCGACACGGTTGATAAGGGTAGCGATCTCTGTGCCCTGCATTCGAACCTTCCTTGCTGCTCGCCCTTTATAGGGTTGTCTTTCGCAGGAAGACAAGAGACGCCTGACAGGAAGTTCGCGCCATGGCAAAACCGAGGGCGATAGAGTGGTGAATGAACAGGCTGTCATGAGACGCCCGCCGAATTTTCAAGTGGGCCAAGCAGACGCACGGTAACGAGATAACCAATGGTCGCCGCGGCGGCGGAAACAAAAGTTCCCCACACCAGATCGGCAATGGTAAGGGTCGTCGGCCAAGTCTTCAACGTCGCCTGGTTGGTCAGATCGTAGGTGGCATAGGCCATGAAGCCAACAACTGCGCCATAGAGGAGCGCGGACGTCCATTCTCCCGAGAGCAGGGCAGGCCGGACCGCCAGGAACGTCAGCCCCGCAGCGTAGATGAGATAGAAGATGATCGCCGGCGCAGCCCTGAAATTGTCTGCCAGAAGCTCGCCGATGGCCGGTCGGTAAAGGCGCGATGCCATCGTGCTCAGCCAGATGAAATCGATCACCAGAAAGGCGACGAGGGTCAGGACATAGGCGGCGATATAGGTCTTCATCGATACTTTCCCTTTCAGGACATGAGAGAATGCGAGGTTGGTGTTGAAGCGGTTCAATCAATTGGATCGATGGGACAGCCGAGGAGAATCTTAGTCGATCCTGGTCCAGTCGATGCCTTTGCAAAGGAGGCCGGCGACAATGCAGCCTTTCGTGGTCATGCTGTTACCCGCCACCGTCACCGTTAGCTTGTAGGACTTGTCGCGCTGCGGGTCGAAGGCGGTGCCGGAATAGCTTCCAGCCCCGCTTTCCTTGATGGTCATGATCAGCCGGTCGCCAGTCTTTTCCTTCGGCGTGCCCGGCTTTATCCAGGTATTGGTGGCGCACATGTTTTGCCCGCAGGGAGCAATGGCCACTTTCGCCTTGCCGTCACCGCGCGCCCAGTTGCCCTCGATATCCGCTGCCGTAGCGCTGAACGCTGCAAGCAGAGGAACCAGCGCGAATGCGATGTTCAACCTTTTGATGCGCATTGCTTATCTCCGAGTTCGTCGCGCCTCATGGATGTTCGATCGTGTAGAAGCCTACATTGATGGTCCCCTCAATGAAGCCGGCCTCGCAATAACACAGGTAATAATCCCAGAGCCTGCGGAAGCGCTCGTCAAAGCCCAGCAGCGAAATCGTCTGCCACTTCGCATGGAAACGGTGTCGCCAATCTGCGAGGGTGCGAGCATAGGACTGTCCGAAGAGCTCCTTGTCAGTGAGCTTCATGCCGGCTTTGCCGACCGCTTTTTCAAGTGCGCTGTCGGACGGCAGGAAGCCACCGGGGAAAACATATTTCTGAATGAAATCGGCCTTTCGCCGGTAGGTATCGAAGCGGTCCTCATCGATCGAAATAATCTGGAGGACTGCGCGGCCGCCAGGTTTCAGGCACCGCTTCAGCGCTTCGAAATAGCTGGGCCAATAGGCCTCTCCGACAGCCTCGAACATTTCGATCGAGACGATCCGATCGAATTGTCCATTCACGTCCCGGTAATCCTGCAGCCTCAGATCGATGGAAGCTGTTTTCTCTGCTTTTACGACCGCTGATGTCGCCCATTGCAATTGCGAGGGAGAAAGCGTGATGCCGGTGACGTTGGAGCCGCTATGTGTCGCGAGATGGATCGCCAGCGCTCCCCAGCCGCAGCCGATCTCCAACACGCTTTCGCCGCCGGTCAGTTGCAGCTTTTCGGCAATGCGATCCAGTTTCCTGAGCTGCGCAGTTTCGAGCGTTTTTGTCGTGTCATCGAAGATTGCCGAAGAATAGAGCATCGAGGAATCGAGCCATTGCCGGTAGAACTCGTTGCCGAGATCGTAATGAGCTTCGATGTTGCGACGGCTGCCGCGTTTTGTGTTGGCGTTCAACGCATGTGCGATCCGGTTGACGAAACGCATCGGCAAACTTCCGCGCGTCGAATTTTCGAAGGCCTCGCGGTTTTGCGCGGCAAAACGGATAAGTGCGGTCAGGTCGGGCGTCGACCAATCATTTTCCATATAACCCTCGGCAAAGCCGATATCGCCGTTGACGAGAAGCCTGCGGATCGCCCGCCAGTTGTGCAGTACGAGGACCGCCTCGCTGCCTTCGGACTCGCCCGATCGTTCCAGCGTTGTACCGCCTGGAAGGGTGATACGGATTCGGCCACGCTCGATATTGTTCAAGAGCCGGCTGATGAGCCAGATGCCCAAGCGCGGGCCACGGTTCAGGCTGGCATTTTGCACCGGTAGTTCCGACAGATTGTCAAACGGGGTCATGAATCTTGGCCTCGATTTGCGACGATAATGGTGGAATGAAGGAGATAGGCTCGGCAGGCGGCGGCGAGCGTTTTCGAAGGCCGACGCCCTTGAACCAGATTTTCAGGGCTTCCCAATGGATGCCCAGGACGACCTTGAGTGTCAGAAACGGTATGCGAACGAAGGCTTTGAGGAGCGCACGGTCGGTGAGCTCCTCGCGTCGGGCCAGATGCCGCGCGGTCAAGACGATGCCATCCCTGTCGTAAGTCTGAATAACAATCTTAAGCGTATCGGCAGGGGGCGCGACGCGGAAAACATAGCGCAGCTCCATGTCCATGAAGGGGGAGACGTAGAAGGCTTTGTCGCACCGCTGGACGACCTCATCGTCTTCACGCGCCTCCACGGGGATCAGATAGGAATGTCGCTCACCAAAGGTATTATCCACTTGCCAGAGGATTGCCTTCAGTGACATGTCGCGGCCGTAGCAGAAGAACACGCTGAGAGGGTTGAAGGACCAACCGAGCAGACGCGGCATGGTGAGCAGTCGGATGGGCCCTCCGTCGGCGACGATGCCCGCCGCGATCATTGCTGTTTCGATCTGGCGGCGAAGATCTGCCGTGCTACCATTGCCCCGGTCCTTGCGATGGAAAGAAAACAGGTTGAACCGGTCCACGGAGAAAAAATGAAGTTTCCGGTCGAGAAGGTCCAATTCGTCGAGATCGAGAAGCAGAGAATAAATGCGATAGGCCAGCTTGTGACTTTTGGGCCTGAAGCGAGCATGGGTCACATGGCCTGAAAAGAGTGCAGAGGCGAGGGGAGGCGTCATGCAACAGCCTCCACCGGTTTTTCGTCTTTCGCGATCGTTGACATATCCAGCCGGATTATCCGGCCGCTATCGTCGGCAACCTGCCACGGTCGTTTGACCCCACCAAGGTCTTCGGCAACGGCGAGGCCTGCCTGAAGTCCGTCTTCATGAAAGCCGGAGCCGAAATAGGCGCCGCAGAACCAGGTGTTTCGCAGACCCTGCAACGCCCATAGCTGCTGGCGCATCTGTTCGGTGCCTGCGTCGAAAACGGGGTGCTGATAGGTTTCCTCGGCAATTAGCTTTTCCTGCTCCGGCTCTCGTAACGGGTTTAGCGTCACGAAAGTGTCGGCGGTGTCTCCGAGCGGTTGAAGCCTGTTCATCCAGTAGGTGATGCTCGGCTGGCCGGCATCCCTCTTCGTGTCCGTCACATAGTTCCAGCTGGACCAGGCGGCGCGGCGGCGCGGCATGAAGCTGCTGTCGGTGTGTAAGACAGCTCGGTTTTGTGTATAGGCAAATGCGCCGAGAATGCGCCGCTCAAGGGGCGTTGCATCGGCCAGCATGTCGAGGGCCTGATCGGCATGGGCCGCGATCACAACGTCATCGAAACGCTCGACTTTTCCATTTCCGCTGACGATCTCCACGCCGTCCGGCAGGCGGTGGATGCGCGTCACGGGAGTTGAGAGGTGCACGCGGTCATCGAAAGGCGCGGTGATGCGTTTGACATATTCCTGCGCGCCACCAACAACTGTGCGCCAGATCGGTCGGTTGCGCAAAAGCAGCAGTCCATGATTGCTGCAGAACTTTATGAAATGTGCCGCTGGATATCGGCCCACTTCCATCGCCGGCGTTGACCAGATCGCCGCTGCCATGGGGTAGAGGTGATCGTCACGGAACGCCGAGCCATAGTGGTTGCGGGTCAGGTAGTCATCGAGCGAAAGGTCGCCCATGGTGGGCAGATCGCGAGGGGCGTTGCGGTAAAATCGCAGGACGTCGGCAAGCATGGACCAGAAACGCGGCCTGATGAAATTGGATTTCTGTGCGATAAGGCCAAATCCGGTTCCGCCGGAATACTCGAAGCTGCCATTATCGAGAGACACCGCGAAAGACATGTTGGATGCGGCCGTTGGCACGCCGAGGACTTTGAAAAGTGCGGTGAGGTTGGGGTAGGTCACCTCGTTATAAACGATGAAACCGGTATCCACGTTAACAGGTCCATTATCAGTGTCGAAGGTGACGGTATTGGTATGGCCGCCAATACGGTCAGATGCTTCGAAAACCGTCACATCATGCCGCTGCGACAGAAGCCACGCCGCCGACAGGCCCGAAATGCCCGTCCCCACCACGGCGATCCGGCGCTGGCCTACGTGTTGTCTCGCTTCAGTGCCGCTCATGTTTCCTCGCCGTTGCATTTCACAAATTTGTCTACGTCTGGCGGCAGATACGGGCGAGTGGCCTGATAAGTTTCAGGCGGCCAATGTTTTTTTGAATTTTTTTCTGAAACCTGAAACTCTTTCGGTGGTTCGGTCGTATTTGCTGTCACGAAACCCGACCTCAACCTTTAAAGTACGGTGACCGGAGCAGTGACGTTTTCTGTGGTAATCATGCTTGCCGTTCTGATGTCGTTGCTTATGGCAGGTGCCTGGGCATTGCAGAGAGCGACGGGCTCGAGCGGCTGGATCGATACCGTCTGGTCAGCCAGCGTCGGCGTGGGGGGGATTACCGCAATTCTTCTGGCTGCAGGCGATGCTCATCGTCGTGTCGCCGTTGCCGCTCTCGTAGTCGTCTGGTCGTTACGGCTCGCAGGACACATCGGCTTGCGCACGCGCGGCGGCGGCGAAGACCCTCGTTACGCAAAGCTTATCGAGCAATGGGGCAGTGCCGCTTCTTTTCGGCTTTTTGTTTTTCTGCAGATTCAGGCCGTGGCTGCCTTCGTACTCGTCCTTGCAGTCTATATTGCCGCCAGTAACGGCACCGAGTTTCCGCGCCTCGTCGATTGTTTTGCGATCGCCATCGCGTTAGGCGCGCTTCTGGGCGAAGCGATCTCGGACGCGCAGCTTTCCGCGTTTCGGAAATCTCCCGAAGCCAAGACCGGCGTCTGCGAAACCGGCCTCTGGCGTTACTCCCGCCATCCCAACTATTTCTTCGAATGGCTTTTCTGGTGCAGTTTTCCGCTGCTCGCCATTCATGGCCAGGCCGTGTCGTGGGCGTCGCTCGCCGCGCCCGCCATGATGTACTGGCTGCTCGTCCACGTCTCGGGCATTCCGCCGCTTGAAGAGCACATGTTGAAATCTCGCGGCGAAAAATTCCGCGCATTGCAGAAGCGCGTCAACGCTTTCTTCCCCGGCCCACGCAAAATCGAGGAAACACCATGAATATGCTTGCCGTCGCCATCAACGCCGCCGAGCGTGCGCCGCTCGCCGATAGCCTCACGCTCGCTGGGATTGACATGCTCTGTGGGCGAACCAAACGACGGCTTGCGAAAATTCCGGCCAAGGCCGAGCTCGATTTCGTGGCGAATATGACGAATTTCCCGGTCGCAAGTCATACCGATGAGGCGAATAAGCAGCACTATGAGGTGCCCGCAGAATTCTTTGCATTGGTTCTCGGGGCTCAGCGTAAATATTCCTGCTGCTATTATCCAAATGCCAGGACAACGCTCGACGAGGCTGAGGATGTCGCTCTGGCTGAAACCGTGGAGCATGCCGACCTGGAGGACGGCATGGACATTCTCGAACTCGGCTGCGGTTGGGGTTCGCTGTCCCTGTATATGGCCGGCCGCTATCCCCACGCCAGGATCACGTCCGTCTCTAATTCCTCATCCCAACGCGAATACATCATGGCGCGTGCGCGAGAACGGGGATTTTCCAACCTATCGGTCGTAACGGCGGATATGAATGATTTCGCGGCCGACATGCAGTTCGACCGGGTCGTTTCGGTTGAAATGTTTGAGCATATGTCGAACTGGAGCGCGCTTTTTGCGCGCGTGCATTCCTGGCTAAAGCCCGACGGCAGGTTTTTCCTGCATGTGTTCAACCATCACAACAGGTCGTATCGTTTCGATCACAACAATTCTGCGGATTGGATTGCGCAGCATTTCTTCACGGGCGGCATCATGCCCGCTTTCGATCTCCCCCGCCGGTTTGATGGTATCTTCAGCGTTGAGCGCGAGTGGCGCTGGTCTGGCTCTCATTATCGGCGTACCGCTCTCGACTGGCTAGCCAACTTCGATCGCGAAATCGACAATATCAGGCCCATCCTGAAGCGTGTTTATGGCAGTGAGGCGCGTCTTTGGGAGCGACGGTGGCGATTGTTCTTTCTGGCAACCGCAGGGCTTTTCGGGCATGATGATGGAGACATCTGGGGTGTCGGCCATTATCTCATGGCGAAGGTTTGATTCCCCTTTCGCTGTCAGCTTAACGGAACGGGCTTGCGAAACTCCGATATGCGAGGGTGGAGTCACATAATGATTAAATCATCGGTCGGTTCCATTAGCGCTTAAAAATAAATCATTCGCTTCAAGCGCAGCTGTACTCTAGGTTGGCCCGCGAATTAGCTGCCTACCGGGAATGTTGTTGCTGTGACTGGTTTTTCACCGTTTGCCCAGCGAAGCCTTTTGATGCTTGCTGTCGGCGTTGCGATTTTGATTGGAATGGTCTCCACATCCCTGTGGCTTGTGCAGGTGAACAATCATTATTCCCAGGAGACGGCGCAGCTCCGTCGTGTGCGTGCAGCAATTCTTGATGTGTTGACCACGATGCAGGACATCGAAACCGGTCAGCGCGGATATCTGCTTACCAATAATCAGGATTATCTGGGGCCATATGAGGAGGCCCTGCAAGGCCTCCCTCAACGCCAGTCAAGACTTCTCGATCTCCTGAAGGACAATGAACAGTACAAGGCGGCTCTTTCGAGCTTGACGCAGGCAATCGATGCGAAGCTCGCGGAAACCCGCGAGACCATTGATTTGCAGCGCGAGGGTCGTATCACTGAGGCGGTTGAGGTCGTTCGCAATAATGACGGCAAACGGTTCATGAACGAGATCAGAACCGTGCTGTCGGATTTGCAGTCGCATACCGACGATCGGCTTCGCATCATCGTTACCGATCAACTTGAGGCCGCCAATACGTTGCGCTGGGTGACGATTGGTGGTGCGGTCGCGATTCTCGCCGTCGTCGGCGGCTCGATCCTGCTTGTCTTCACCTATATCCGCGCGTTGAACAAGTCGCGGGAAGACGTAGACGAACTCAACCGGCATCTTGAGGAACGCGTTGAGGAAAGAACCAGGGATCTTCGTCGTGCCAATCAGGAAATCCAGCGCTTTGCCTATATCGTCACCCACGACCTGCGCGCCCCGCTGGTCAATATCATGGGCTTCCTGTCTGAATTCGACACGTCGCTGAAGCCCGTCACGAGCTATATCCTGGCTGACGGCAAAGGTCCGACAGAAGAGGTCATCCGCGAAGCGCGGCTGGCGGTTGATGAGGATATACCGGAGGCGATCGGCTTCATTCGGTCATCCACCAAAAAAATGGATCAACTGATCAACGCCATTCTGAAGATATCCCGCGATGGCCAGCGCAAGCTGCAGCCCGAAAAGGTGGATATTGAGACGTTGTTGTCGTCACTGTCGGAGACGGTTCGCCATCAGATCAACGCCAATGGCGGTGAGATTGAGGTGGATACGCCGAAGCTGACGATTATCACCGACCGGATATCCCTCGACCAGATCCTTGGCAATCTTTTCGACAACGCCGTGAAGTACCAGATGCCCGGCCGCCCGCTGCGTCTCACGGCACGCGCTTATCCAGCGGGGCGGGGCGCGATCTGCATCGAGGTGGGCGACAACGGACGCGGGATCGGCGAGCAGGATCTCGAACGGGTCTTCGAACTGTTCCGACGGGCCGGAAACCAGGACCAGCCGGGAGAGGGAATAGGTCTCGCGCATGTCCGCTCGCTAATCAGAAATTTAGGAGGTGATATTAAAGTCGAGTCGAAACTTGGTGAGGGCAGCAAGTTCCTCTTGCTGCTGCCGAGTGACCTCAGACGAGTGACAAAGGAAGGCGACAAATGAAAGCGACCGGTCAGGAAGTAACGATCGTGATGATCGAAGACGACGAGGGCCATGCCCGTCTGATCGAGAAAAATGTGCGGCGGGCTGGCGTGAACAACGAGATCGTGCCATTCACACTGGGCGCAAAAGCACTCGATTACATCTTGGGCGAAAGTCGGGATGGCCTTGTCAGCAAGGACCGCTATCTTCTTGTGCTGCTCGACCTCAATCTGCCTGATATGTCGGGCATCACCATTCTTGAGCAGATCAAGAGCAATGAATACACCCGTCGTTTGCCTGTGGTGGTTTTGACGACCACCGATGACGAGACGGAAATCCAGAAATGTTATGATCTGGGTGCGAATGTCTATATAACCAAACCGGTCGATTATGAGGGCTTCGCCAGTGCCATCAAAAATCTCGGCCTGTTCTTCTCCGTAATTCAGATACCTTGAAGGCATGATGGCTCTGCGCGTTTTGTATGTCGATGACGACCCGGCTTTGGCGAGGCTTTCGAGCCGAGTCCTTGGTCGCCATGGAATGGAGGTGGTTCACGCCGCCTCCGTTGCTTCCGGACTCGAGCTTTTTCAAAACGGGCAGTTCGACGTGGTTGTTCTCGACCACTATTTTCAGACGTCGACCGGAATGGAGTTCCTTGCTGCGATACACTCCATACCGTCGCGCGTCCCTGTTCTTTATGTCACCGGATCCAACGAAGCCCGGATTGCCATCGATGCGCTGAAGGCAGGCGCTGCTGACTACGTCATCAAGAATGTCGGGGATGACTTTTTTCCGCTTTTGCTGACCGCCATCAATCAGGCACTGGAAAATCACCGCCTCCGCCAGACGAAGGAGGAGGCGGACCGTCTGCTGGTGACGGCGAAAGAGCATGCGGAAATGATGGTGAAAGAAATGAACCATCGTGTCGCAAACAGTTTGTCGTTGGTGTCGGCCATGATCCGGCTGCAAATAAATACGCTGAATTCCCAGGAAGCGGAAACCGCGTTGCTGGAAACGCAGAGCCGGATTTCCGCCATCGCCGGCGTTCACCGCAGCCTCTATAATACTGCCAATGTCGGCCTCGTTTCGCTGAACTCCTATCTGACCTCGATCATCGGGGATCTGTTCCAGGCGGTGCCCGGATCGTCTTCCATCACGATTGAAACGTCGCTTTGCGAGGTGGACCTCAACGCCGACCATGCCGTGGCGCTTGGTGTCATCATCACCGAGCTTCTGACCAATGCCCTTAAATATGCCTATCCTGACCAGACTGGCACCGTTCGCGTCAACCTCTCCGAGGATAATGGCCAATTCGTTCTGGTTGTCGAGGATGACGGCGTGGGCGTGCAGCCGGGCTCAATTCCTCGCGGCACGGGTCTCGGCACGAAGCTGATCATGGCAATGGCGCAAAATCTTGGCGCGCGGGTTGAACAGACCCACACCCATCCGGAGCTGCAAAAAGGCACCCGGCTGTCGATGATCTGGAACGAGAAATAATGACGGGTTTCCGCCGCCGCGCACGCTTAGAGGGTTTCCGTGTAGCGCGTTACGAACTCTTCCAGAAAAGCAGCCGCGAGTTCCATATCCCGTAAGACCGCGACGGTCTGGGGAATCTCTGAGAACGCGTCATCCAGTTTACGAAGATTGGCATCCTCCGCTGCCGCCGCTTCGAGGGATTGTTTCAGCCCTGCCGCTGCATGACAGGCGCCCGCCTTCAACTGTTCAGTTGCTTCAGCGGCGGTGCCGACATGAAGAATCGTCGCGTGCTTGATCAGGCGTTCCAACTGTTTTGTATAAGCGGCCCCTTGCGCAGCCGCGATGATAGAGCCGGGTTTGTCGACATCCGCTACCCGCATGTATTCCGATTGTGCCGGCACAAGAAATGTAGCCGTCACAAAGGCATAGGGCGGCGAAAACGAAAACCGGTCCACGCGCGATGGATCTGCGGCAATGAAGGCGACATCCCATTCGCTGCGATCCGCAGCAGCCAATATCGCTGCCGCGGACGGATATTCCAGAATCGTTAGCGGGAATCCGGCTTCGGCCGCCAATGCCTGAGCGAGATCGATGCTTGGCCCGGTTAGAACACCCGTCGCAGCGTTGATGCGGGCAAGCGCCGGGTTGGAGATGTTGACCGCCGCACGGATCGCGCCCGTTGGCGCGATCTCATGGGCAATCTCGGTCCGATCAGCCATCTTATGCCGGCTCCGAGAACCTGCCGTAAAGCGCTTCTGCCCCGCGCGCCAAGAGGGCGACGTCGATGCCGACGGCCGTGAAGAGGGTGCCGAGCTCGATGCAGCGTTTCGCAAATTTCTCGTCCGGTGTGAGGATTCCAGCGGGTTTCCCCAACCGCTTCAAAAGTGCGATCGCATTTTCGATCGCTTCGACCACCTCTGGCGTCCCAGGCTGACCGGGATAACCGAAGCTTGCCGCAAGGTCGGCCGGCCCGATGAAGATTCCATCCACGCCTTCCACCGAAGCTATCGCCTCGATATTGGCCATGGCCTCACGGGTTTCGACCTGCAGGAGAACGCAGAGTTCCCGTTCGGCCTGTTGGGCGTAGTTTTTGACCCGGCCAAACCGTGTGGCGCGCGTGAGTGCTGACACGCCCCTGATGCCGGCGGGCGGATAGCGGGTGGCGGCAACGGCAGCCCTGGCCTCGTCGGCGTTCTGAATGAAGGGGATCAGCAGTGTCTGGACACCGATATCAAGAAAGCGCTTGATGAGGACGGGGTCGTTGGCGGCCGGTCGCACGATCGGCGAAACCTTGTAAGGAGCCACGGCCTGCAATTGCGGCATGACGGTCAAAACGTCGCTCGGCGAGTGTTCGGTATCGAAGAGCAGCCAGTCGAAACCGGCGGGCGCGACGATCTCGGCCGCATAAGTGCCCGGCAGGCCGCACCACAGCCCGATCTGGCTTTCGCCCGCGCGCAGCTTTGCTTTGAATTGATTGACCGGAAGATCCATGTTCCCACCTCACACGAAAGAGACGCCGATCGAGCCGATCGGGCCGTAATCTGCCTGGATGACATCACCTTTGACGATATCGACGGGCCGCGTAAAGGACCCTGCAAGGACGATCTGCCCCTTCTTCAGGCCACCGCCCACGGCATGCAGCTTGTTGACCAGCCACGCAACGCCAGCGGCAGGATGCCCCATGATCGCCGCCGACACGCCGGATTCCTCGATAACCCCGTTTTTGGAAAGCGTAGCGCCGACCCAGCGCACGTCGATATCCATCGGACGGATAACACGTCCACCGACCACGATGGCGCCGAACGCCGCATTGTCAGCGATAGTATCGGTGATCGCGCGGGGTACTTCGGTGCGGTAGTCGATAATCTCGAGGGCCGGCACGACAAACTCGGTCGCGCGCATCACGTCGTAGATGCGCGTGCCTGAGCCATGCAGGTCTTCTCCCATGATGAAGGCCAGCTCAACCTCGAGGCGCGGCTTGATGAACAGCTCAGCCTTGATCTGTGCGCCGTCGTTATAAAGCGCGTCGTCAAGTATGACCCCATAGTCGGGCTCGGTCATTTTAGACGCCATCTGCATGGCGCGGGACGTGAGGCCGATCTTGTGGCCAACGATCCGGGCGCCGCGAGCGACGCGGGATTGGGCCCAGAGCTCCTGAATGCGATAGGCGTCCTCAATCTCGAGTTCCGGATAGGTTTTGCTGGGCTGAACGATCGGCTTTCTGTCGGTCTCGGCTTTCAGAATAGCATCAGCTGCGGCCTGGCGTTGTTCCTCGGTGATCATAAATGGCTCCCGAATTATTTGATCGGCGGGCGCGGCAGAACGGCTTCGCCCGGCTCCATGGTGTAGGTGTAATCAAGCGAGAACCACGGTCCCTCAACATCCTTGTCGCTGGGGTGGGGCTCATCATGGCGAATGAAATCTCCCGTGAGGGCGGCCGTCACGCCGAACTGCACGTCGGAATCAATATGAGGATCGCTCGGGTCGAAAACCTGCGAGATCAATGTCTTGAAGCCCGGTTTGAATATGAGCGCGTGCAGGTGGGCCGGCCTATACGGATGTCGACCCTGCGCCTTGAGCATCCGCCCGACGACGCCGTCGACGGGGATAGGATAACCGACCATTTTCACGGTCCGGAACCAGAAACGGCCATCCTCGTCCGTGGTGAATTTGCCGCGCAGGTTCATTTCCGCCTGATCAGGGTCCTGGTTTTCATAGAGACCGACAGGAGAAGCATGCCAGACATCGACCTCCGCACCTGAAATCGGATTGCCGTGCCGATCAATGACGCGGGCGCGAACGAAGAGCGGATCTCCCGGAGTATTGGAGCGGATAATCGTTCCGCCATTTTCTACCCGCGGGGAGTTGAGGCGCCAGAAGGGGCCGAGCAGCGACTGCGATGTCTCCGTCTGGCCATTATCACCATTGTTCAACAGACAGACGAGAGAGGATACACCAAGGGAGCCCGAGATCAGAACGAATTCATTGTGCGTATCGGTCTGCAACTGACCGATTTCGTTCAAGATGGCCGTTGCCTCGCGGAACTCTGGCTCCGTTAAACGCACTTCCCGAACGAACGCATGGAGGTGCTTGACCAGCGCCACCAGAATTTCACGCATTCGTGGATCGGATGTCTTACTCATCGCCGCGATGACCGCAGGCGTGATGTCGCTTTCGCTTTTGATGACCATTGGCACCTCCCAATGCAGAGTCAGTACGAAAATAATCGATTATTTGTCAAGCGTCGATCAAGCGAAAGCGGTTGCTGGATGGTCTTGTAGTCGATTCCGGAGATTTCTGAGCCTTACGAAGTCAATTTTCGTAATCCTCACGGCTCTTTGGGAATGTGGCGAGCGATGTCCCGACAATCCGTTGACAAGAATAATCGTTTATTCTACCGCTCATCATCTTTGTCACGCGGGGTGTCATGAAACAGCAGGCCAACGATCCGATCGGAGGGGGCAATCAAACCGCCAGCGGTGGATTTTCGGACGATGGTAAGAATACCATCGGCAGCCAGCTTGCCACGCGGCTACGCGAAGCGATCATTTCCGGTGATCTGGAAGCGGGCAGCAAGATCAATCTCGACAAGGCGCGACAATCCTTCAACGTCAGCCTGAGCCCGCTTCGCGAGGGCCTTGCGCGCCTGATATCCGACGGTCTTGTCGAGTTTGAGGATAATCGTGGTTACCGTGTCTCGCCTGTGTCGCTCGCCAATCTGGAGGAAGTCACCAGCCTGCGCGAAGAACTCGAGGTTTTCGCTCTGAAGGAAGCCATTCGGGTGGGTAATGTGGAGTGGGAGGGACACGTCATGCGCGCCCTGCACAAGCTCAACCGCGCCGAGCGGGATGCAGCAAGGCCCGAGACTCTGGAGTACTGGGAAACCGCGCATCGCGATTTCCACCTCGCTTTGATATCGGGATGTGGCAAACCGCTTCTTCTTCAGTTCTGCAACACCCTGCTTAATCTCAATGATCGTTATCGAAGGGCCTTCCTTTCACAGACATCCGGTGACAGAAACGTCAATCAAGAACACAGCGAGATAGCGCAGGGTGCGGTCGCCCGGGACAGCGATTTCGCAACTGAAAAGCTTCGCCAGCATATTCATCGCACGGGCAGCAATCTCCTGGAGCATCTTGCCCGCACCGGGGTGGTACGATGACAGACAGCAAACCAACCCTGCAGAAGGTGCTCGGTGTTGCCCATTTTTCCGCAATAACGCTGCCACCGTCACAGTTTGTGCGCTGCGCCGCCAAAGCAGGTTTCAACGCGGTTGGATTGAGATTGCATCCTGCCTTTCCCGGCGCGCCTTATTACGAGCTGCCGAAGGGCAGCAAGTCCGCAGCGGAATTCCGCGCACTTCTCGACAGCGAAGGCATGAGCGTCTTCGACATCGAGTTTTTTGTTATTGACCCGCAATTCGATGCGGCCGCTGTCGAAGCGATCGTCGCTGCGGCGGCGGACATTGGCGCCAGACGCCTGTCCGCCTGCGGCGATGATGCCGACCGACGACGTCTTGTCGATAACCTCGGCAGCTTTTGCACCGTCGCTGCTCGCCACGGCATGGCCGTCGATCTGGAAAACATGGGTTGGCGCACAGTCAGCACCTATCGCGAAAGCGCTACCATCATAAAAGACTGTGCCCAGACCAATGCGGGCGTGCTTGTCGACGCCATTCATTTCTTTCGCAACGGCGGAAACATCAATGAGATCGATCGCAACATCGTCAGGCACGTGCAGCTCTGCGATGTCTCCGGTGCTGCACCGGCGACACCTGAAGGAATGATAAACGAAGCTAGATCGGGCCGTGTCGCCCCGGGGGAGGGGCTCCTGCCCTTGCACGACCTCCTCGCTGCCGTTGGGGATGGGGCAGCCATTTCAGTTGAAGTGCCCTTGGTCGGAACCTCCGATGCCAAGGATCATCTGCGAAATCTCAATCTCAAGGCTCGAAGACTTCTGCGGTCTTTCCAATGAAGGAGCCGGTGTTGCGGGTACGCGATTCCCGCGCGCATCGACTGCATGCCCGTTTGGCGCCGGACTCCAAGAACAAGCGATTGCGCCCATGGGTTGCATTCAACTTCTGCCGCTTTTTTGGTCTCGACTTGGCTGAGAAGTTTTACGCGCACCTTCTAATATGAAGAGATCAAAAATCTGCCCGATAAGTTCTCATGGATGAATTTTTGCGTCCACTAAATAGGCGAAAGCCCAAAGTTTTATCATCCATCAAAAATACATTAATGCAATCTTAACGATGTTGCGCCGCACAAAAACTTGCGACACGATTTCAATACTTCGGGAGGAACGCTTGCTTAACAACCACAGGAGTTGATTCATGCTGTTCCGTAATAAGTCCAAGGAAAGAAATAATGGGGCGTCTGTGAGGCTGGCGTCCTATACTGTTCTAGGTGTCGTCGCTACGGTATTTTCTTCTTCTGTATTTCCACCTGTGTTCACGTCGCAGACCAGTCGTGCACTGATCAACGCGCCGATCATTCCTTTGACCACCCCGATTAGTGGCGTGGTCAAATTATCGGATGATAAAGGCAAGGCAACCATCGAAAACGACAAGGTCGACAAAACAACCCTCATCGGCTTGAAGGTGCAGTTGGCAGCGCTCGATAATGAAATGCGCCAGAAGAACTCGATTATCGGAGATTATGCGTCCCGGATCGAAGATTTGAACAAGGATCTCTCCAGCCAGCAGGCGGCGCTGCTCATCCGGACTCAATCCGATCTTGCGGCTGCGGAGGCTGCCTTGCAGATGGTGACCTATTCCACCCGCATCGCAAAAGCTGAGGCAACGAGAAAACAGAAGCTGGTAGCGAAGGGTGTCTATTTCGGTATCGGCGATGATATTGCCGACACCATACAGCTTGAAGATGTAAAATTGCAGGCGGCCAGGGTAGCCGTGGACAAACTCAATAAGGAAATGAGCTTTGCCCGCCAAGGAATTTATATCGGCTCTGATCTGCAGTCGCTGCAAAATCTCCAGCAGGAAATCCGCACACGTTCAGCCGACCTGATGCAGATCCAGATGCAGATGACGACGTTGGAGACCAGACGCAGCGAACTGGAAACGCTGGCCTCGGCAGAGGCGGCCCGCATCGAGCGTCTTACCCGCGCAGATCTCGCGATCCCGGCCGGAACGACACTTTACAAGCCGGTCGCGGCAACCGGACGCGAGGTTGTCGCTGGCGATACGCTCGCGGAAGCGCTGGATTGCCGCAATGCTTTCGTGGTTGCCATTTTCTCCGAGCGTCAGGCGCAGGCCCTCTCCGTCGGCTCGCGGGTTAAGGTTTATGCCGATGGCTGGAACCAGGAAGCCGATGGTCTGGTGGAGCGGCTGGTGCCGCGCACGACGGAACGGGTGGATCTGGACTACGCCGTGCCTTTTCCGCCGACAGAAAGGCGCGAGCTCTACGCTTTCATCCGCGTCGACGGCGCCAACCAGCAAAAACTTGCGCGTGATACCGCCTGTTCGGTCGGCACATGGGTGAGTGTAAGTCTGCCGAATGAGTGGCTCGGAAAGACGCAGGACTATGTTCATGAGGCATCCAGCAGCCTGTTAAAACTCGCCCATACCTCCGTCGATGAGCTTCCTAGCGTCACCGAGGCTACGTGGTCGCTTATCGAAACGTCGCGTGACAGGGTCTTCGACTACATGGGCATCAGGCCAGCCAAACAGGCGCGCCAGCCGCAGATTGCTGAACGGTTGCCTCAACAAGGGGTCCTGCCGCATCAAACGACGACCAGCCCCAGCGCGGCAAAAACGGTCTCGCGAACTCAATCCTGATACCGCACGGATTGGGTGAGCCCTGCGGGCCTGTTTATTGGCCCGTAGGGCAAGCGCCTCATCTTCCAAATTACGCTCTTGCCTGCGCCCGCATCTAAGCGCGGAAGGACATTGTTGAGGTTAGTTCGATGTATTTCAGCTCCGAAGGTGACATCCAGTCCATACTTTACGTCAACCTTGTCATCGCACTTGGCGCAATCCTTTTCGCCATGCTTGCCGATCCCAAGAGGTTCGTCGACAGGCTGGCATTCAGCGTCATCATGCTTCTTTCGCTTGGAACATACATCGTGTGGCGAGCCGTCGATACTTTGCCGCCGGTGGAATTCTCGCTGGAGGCCTTGTGGAACTATACATACTTCGCATTCGAACTCATTTCGGTGCTCTATGCGATCGGTTCTATCCTTATCCTGCTCCGGCGAACGGACTGGTCCGCCATCGCCGACCGTGGGGAGGGCGAACTCGAAAAAAATGGAGACGCTCCCTTGGTGGACGTCGTCATCTGCACCTACAACGAGCCGTTGAACGTCCTCGAAAAGTCGATCATTGCAGCTCAAGCCATGGATTATCCGAAGCTCCGTGTTTTCGTCTGTGACGATACGCGCAGACCGGAGGTCCGCGATTATTGCGACAGGGTCGGCGTCAACTACGTCACCCGCCCCGACAACAAACATGCCAAGGCGGGAAATCTGAACAATGCCCTTCGCCACACCAATGCCCTGGCGCAGGTGTCGGATCTCATCATGGTGCTTGACGCCGACTTCGCGCCGCAGGCAAATTTTCTCAAACGCGTCACGGGGCTTTTCTCGGATCCAAAGGTGGCGGTGGTGCAAACGCCGCAATTTTATTTCAACAGAGATCCCATCCAACACAACCTGGGCATTGGTAAAAGCTTCGTCGATGACCAGCGTGTTTTCTTCGATGTATTCCAACCGGCGAAAGACGCGGCTGGTTGCGCGTTCTGCGTCGGCACCAGCTTCGTCGTGCGTCGCTCTGCCGTAAATGACCTTGGCGGCTTTCCTTCAGAAGCGCTTTCCGAGGACATGCTATTGACATATCGGCTGATGGAACAGGGATATGTCACACGCTGGCTAAATGAGAAACTCAGTGTCGGCTTATCGGCCGAGGGTATACCGGAATATATTACCCAGCGGACGCGCTGGTGTCTCGGTACGATCCAGATCGGTCTCCTCCGCACCGGTCCGCTCTGGCGCGGCAACTTCACGCTGACGCAGCGGCTGCATTATCTGCATGGCCTTTTCTGCTGGTTGTCGAAGCCTTTTATCCTTTGCTTGCTCCTCGCACCTTCGATCTACTGGCTTACCGGCGTTTCGGCCCTTCAAGCCGATGAATTGATGTTCATGAAGCTGGGGCTGTCCTCTCTTGCGCTGTTCTGGACCTATTCCACCTGGATTTCCGGCAAACGCACCCTTCCTCTTTTCACGGAAGTGACACATGCCCTGACGGCGGTACCAATCACTATCACCCTTTTTCAAGCTATTCGAAAGCCGTTCGGACGGCCCTTTAAAGTGACGGAAAAGGGTGGAGACAGATCGCATGTGCGGGTTCATGCGCCCACGGCATTGTTTTTCGCCTTCGTTTCGGCGGCCTCGGCCGTGTCGATTGTGCTGGCCGTCTACAGCTGGGATTCTCCCTCGGAAATGTCCGCCCGCGACTGCATGAACCTCATCTGGTCAGCCGTCGCGATGGTGATTGCTTTCACCAGCCTCATATGCTGCATCGAGTTGCCCCGCTTCGACAAAGAAGAGCCGATCGAAGTCGATATTGCCGGAAAAATCCGCAGCGCCGACTCAATTCTGCCCGTTCGTATATCGAGGCTGTCGACCGAAAGTGTTACACTCTCGGAGACCTCCCTGGGCGTCGCTGATGCCGCGTCGGTTTTCGTACCGGAGGCTGGCTGGTTGCAGGTGGAGGCAAGCGGTACGCCCCAGGCGCCTTACAAATATAATTTGCGTCTCACGGAGGAACAGCACAGGGCTGTTTTGCGACTTCTGTTCCGGACCGCTCCTGAGAACGTCGCCGGGCAGGGGGATCTTATGCAATCAATGCGGATGTTGTTCGCCCGCGCTTTCAGCTGACGGGCTGGTCCCCTTAGAGCGGCTGGATAGCATGAGGCTCGACAAGGCTTGAAGGAGATTGCATGTCCAACAAGACTATCCTCATCGGCTCATTACTTTGCAGTCTTTTGGCGGCGAACCCGGTCACCGCGACCGAAACCGCCAGAGATGTCGTTGCCACAAGGTTATGCGCCGGACTTGCCGCAAGGATGGACGGCTCGGTCGGGCCCTTTCTTTTCCGCAGCTATGAGCCTGGAGAAGGTGGACAGCCACTTGACCCGGCCCTGGAGAATGCGGCTTTCACCTACGACAACGCCCTGGCATCCATCGCGCTTTTTGCCTGTCGCCAGGATACGAAAGCCCTCCGCGTTGCCAATGCTTTACGCCTCGCGGTTGATCATGACAGGCATTACCGCGACGGGCGAATCCGCAATGCATATCGTTCCGGTGCCATAGCAGGTATCAAGGAGCCCATGCTTTTGCCCGGGTTCTGGAATGCCAGGCTCAATGCCTGGATCGAAGACGATTATCAGGTTGGAACTGCGACCGGCAACGTTGCCTGGGCAGCACTTGCACTTTTAGCCGCGCATGAACAATCTGGCGACCAAACCTACCGGGCCGCTGCGGCAAGACTGGTTGGGTGGATCGACACCAGTACGAGGGGAAAAAGCGGTGTCGGCTACGCCGGCGGTACTTTCGGTCAGGAGCCCGCGCCAACCACACTGGATTGGAAATCGACCGAACATAATCTCGATATTTATGCAGCAGCCAATTGGCTTGCGGCAATCGATGACACGAGACAGTGGAAAGTCGTGCGGGATCAAGCCGGATCGTTCCTCGACGCCATGTGGAACGAGCGGGAAGGGCACTTCTACGTCGGTAGCCTGCCCGGCAGCGATCTACCAAACACAAGCCAGTCAGGTATCGATTCCGAACTTTGGCCGCTTCTTGCTGTGCCAGAATTTGAGGGCCGCGCCTCGCGGGTTTTAAACTGGGTTGATAGGCACTACGCCGTCAATGGCGGGTTCGATTTCAATGACGATCGCGATGGCGTCTGGCTCGAAGGCACCGCACAGGCGGCGCTGACGTTTCAGCGTGCTGGACAGAAAGGGAAAGCCGATAGGCTGCTCGAGACAATAAAAGCGAATATTTCGCCGAGCGGACTTGTTTATGCGACCCAAGATCGCGAACTGACGACCGGCCTGAAAATCGGTCCGGGCTCCAACTCCGCCGACTTCAAGTATTTCAGGTTGCCGCATATCGGAGCCACGGCATGGGCCATTCTTGCGGCCAAAGACTGGAATCCATTTACGGGTAACGGTGTTGCACCCGCTCTGCTCAGGTGAGCATGTCGCGGGTCTTCGCGCTTCGCTTGCTGTTTGCCTCCCGTGGTTCAGCAACCAGGGCCTCAAAACTTCACATGCGATCCGGCCCGGCGCGGAATCCGGGCAGTCAGGCGGCAGCGCGACGCCTTTTTTCCGGCTGACACAGAGCATGCAACACGAAACCCCGTCCGAGAACCCGTCGGGGAAAGGGCGAAGGTTGAAAACCTATGCTTCGACAGGCTCGCTCACGTCATCCAGAAGGAAGTGCACGATAACATAGCGTGTTGAATATTTATGACCGCTGTCGGCAACGCCTTCGACGGCGCCACCGTCTGCGGGGTGCCACTCCTTGTAGTGAGGATTATTCGTGATCAGGGTGATAGCCTTGCCCGTGAACTTGCCATCCAGCCTGTAGCGGGCTTCGGCAAGGCTCCAGATTTTTTCAAAGTTTTCCTGGCTGATGCGGGCGCGCAGGGCTTTCCTGGTTGTCGCCTTGCCGGTCGAACCATCGTCTCTGGCTACCGGTGGAATATGAAGGTCGACCTCTTCAGCACCATCAAGCAGAAAGGCATATTCGTCTGGCCACATCCGTCTCACGTATCGCTCCTCCCAAAGCTGCCGTCCGGTAGTGGCGACATGATAGCGCGTCCGTCGCGAGAGGCAATGGCGGAAATGTACCCCTGACGCGAGCGTCGGGAACTTGAAATCGGCTTTCAGATCGTGCTTGTTTTCGGTCGGCAGCGCGCGTTTGCGTCCCCGGTTGAGGAACCGCACGGAGGAAGAAGGCATGAAGAAGCTCATCAACAATCCAGTAACTGTCGTGCGGGAGATGCTTGAAGGGGTCGTAGCCCTTAGTCCTGCGACGATCCTGCTTGCTGATGAGAACGTCGTGATTCAGTCCGGCCTTCCCGAACCGGATAAGCGGAAGGTGGCGGTGCTGTCTGGTGGCGGCAGCGGACATGAGCCCGCCCATGCAGGCTATGTCGGTGCGGGCATGCTCACCGTTGCGGTCGCAGGTGACGTTGTTACCTCGCCCAGCACCGATGCGGTTCTCGCGGGCATCAGGGCCGCGGCAGGGCCTGCCGGTGCCCTCCTTATCGTCAAGAACTATACAGGCGACAGGCTGAATTTCGGCCTGGCGGCAGAGCTGGCAAGGGCCGAAGGTATCCCCGTCGAGATCGTCGTCGTCGCAGACGACGTCGCGTTGAGGGATACGGTGTCCGCAGACCGACGCCGTGGCATCGCCGGGACGGTGCTGGTCCATAAGCTCGCCGGCGCGGCGGCCGAGAGGGGGCTTCCTCTTGAAGACGTGGCCCGTATAGCGCGCGAGGCCGCCGCGAAATTGGCTTCGATGGGAGTTGCCCTGGGCTCCTGCACGCTTCCGGCCGTCGGCAAGCCGGGCTTCGTGCTCGGGGAGGCGGAAATCGAAGTGGGGCTCGGGATTCACGGCGAGCGGGGCGTCCGCAGGATGCCCCTCGCGCCGGTGGACGAGCTAGTGACGCTGGTCCTCGATACCATCCAGGCCGATGGTAAGCTTAAAAGCGGGGATCGAGTGGCGCTTCTTGTCAACGGATTGGGATCAACGCCGCCGATGGAACTTGCGATCGTGGCACGCTCCGCGGTGGCGCGTCTCGAATCATTGGGCATATCCGTCGAGCGGGCCTGGGCAGGCACCTTCCTTTCGGCGCTGGATATGCCAGGCTTCTCTCTGTCAGTCATACCTGTCGATGCCGAAACCCTAAGCCTCATCGACGCGCCGACCGTGGCCACCGCGTGGCCCCGCGGCGGAGCCGTGAACAGGGAGCGGGTGCTGCCGTCGCACAATATTGAAAAGAGCGAGACCGCTGAAAGAAGAAGAACCACAGCCGGAGATCGATTACATGCAGTCTCACGGCATGTGGCTAACGCGTTGATCGCCGCGGAGCCCAGGCTAACGGAGCTTGACAGCATCACAGGCGATGGTGATCTGGGGATGAGCATGGTGCGCGGTGCCGAAGCAATTCTTGCACTTCCGGAGCAGAGTTTCAGCGACGTTTCGGATGGATTGATGGCGATGGCAAACGCGATGCGAAAAGCGATCGGCGGAAGCTCGGGACCATTCTACGCCACCGGCCTGATGCGCGCTTCGCGCCAGCTTGCCGGGATCGAAAAGCCAACCGCCGAACAAATGGCCGACGCATTTCTAGCTGCTGTTGCAGCCATCTCTGAACTCGGTGGCGCCGGGCCAGGCGACCGCACCATGATTGACGCGCTGTATCCCGCGGCAGAAACGTTCAGGGAAAAACTTGGCGGCGGCGCATCTTCAGAGGATGCGTGGCGCTCGGCAGTGGCGGCGGGTGTCGCGGGTGCTGAAGCCACAGCGTCCATGAAGCCGCGTCTCGGTCGCGCGAGCTATCTTGGAGAGAGGGCTGTGGGACATCAGGATGCGGGAGCCGTTGCCGTTAGCATCTGGCTAGAAGCAATCACTCCCGGCTAGAAGAGCCATCGGCCAGACGTGGCTGAAGTTGGACGCCATCATCGAAGCCGCTCGGACACAACCAAACTTAGACCCGTCGCGTCTTGATCGTGTTCATGACGAAGCTGGTCTCAATGGTGTCGACGCATTTCAGCTTCGCAATCTTGTCCTTTATGAAGCGCTCGTAATCCTCCAGTCCGCCGCACATGACCTTAAGCATATAATCCCGCGGGCCGGTCACCAGATGACACTCGAGAACCTCATCCCAGTCGAGAACTGCGGCTTCGAACATGCGGATCTCGTCATCGTGCTGGCGGCTGAGACGGATGGAGGCGAGGGCGGTCATGGTCCATCCCTCGACCGCAGGATCAATGATGGCGGAATAACCTTTAATCGCGCCAATCTCCTCCAGGCGTCGCAGACGACGCAGGCACGCCGATGCTGACAGGCCGACCCGCTCTGCGAGTTCGTTGTTGGTGATCCGCGCGTCGGCCGACAACTCCTTGAGGATTCTGCTGTCGATGGGGTCCGCAATTTTCTGCGACATAGTCGGCATTTCTCCGCAACAAATTGCTTTTATCAAGCTTTTTGCGCATCAAAATGCAAGGTATTTCGGTGAAAATGTGTGTAATCTGCGGTGAGTTCAACAATATCCGAGGGATTATCGATGACCGCGCCGCACCCGTCCAAAACCCATATCGGCAACCACGCTCTGCATCCCGAAACCCAGATGTTGAACTATGGTTACGATCCGGAATTGTCGGAGGGTGCCGTCAAGCCACCCGTGTTCCTGACATCGACCTTCGTCTTTAAATCGGCGGAAGACGGACGCGATTTCTTCGACTATGTCTCCGGGCGCAAGGAACCGCCAGAGGGCAGGGGGGCTGGCCTCGTCTACTCGCGCTTCAATCACCCCAACAGCGAGATTGTTGAGGATCGGCTCGCCGTTTATGAGCGAACCGAGAGCTGCGCGCTTTTCTCCTCCGGCATGTCGGCCATTTCGACAACGCTTTTCGCCTTCGTCCGGCCGGGCGACACCGTGCTTCACTCCCAGCCTCTTTATGGTGGCACGGAGACGCTCTTGGCGAAAACATTTTACAATTTTGGCGTCTCCGCGGTGGGCTTTGCCGATGGCGTGAGCGAAGCCTCCGTGATGGCCGCTGCTGAAGAGGCGATGGCGAAGGGCAGGGTGTCGGTTATCCTGATCGAAACCCCGGCCAATCCAACAAACAGCATCGTTGACATCGCGATGATGAGCCGGGTTGCAGAGACCATTGCCAGCAGGCAGGGCCACAGGCCGATCATCGCCTGCGATAATACGCTTCTCGGGCCTGTTTTTCAGAGACCCATCGAACATGGCGCCGACATCTCGCTCTACTCGCTGACCAAATATGTCGGGGGTCATTCTGACCTCATCGCCGGTGCGGCATTGGGCCGTAAGGATGTGATGAAACAGGTAAAGGCGTTGCGCGGAGCAATCGGAACGCAGCTCGATCCACATTCATGCTGGATGCTCGGGCGATCGCTCGAAACGCTGCAGATTCGCATGGAACGCGCCGATAGCAATGCCAGGGTTGTGGCAGATTTTTTACAAGGACATCCGAAGGTCGACAAAATTCATTACCTGCCATTCAGCGATCCAGCATCCGCGGTTGGCAAAGTGTTCGCCGCACAGTGCTCCGGCGCGGGCTCCACCTTTTCGTTCGATATCGTCGGCGGGCAGCCTGCTTCTTTCAGATTTCTCAATGCGCTCAATATATTCAAACTGGCCGTGAGCCTCGGCGGCACAGAGTCCCTTGCGTCGCACCCCGCAACAATGACCCACTCGGGCGTTCCTGCCGATGTCCGCCAGCGCATCGGCGTTCTCGACTCCACGATCCGGCTGTCGATCGGCATCGAACATCCGGATGATCTCGTGGCCGACCTCACCCTTGCGCTCGATCAGGCCTGAGCTTTTGCAGGCGAGCTGCTTAAGGCTTGTCCAGCATATGCGGATCGATGTAACTGGGGGAACTTGATCCGAACGCACAGGCCCCATGGAAACGTCGCTTTATCTGCCAATCAAGGGCTTTCTCGAAAAGGCTGGCTACACCGTCAAGGGCGAGGTTGGTGGCTGCGACCTCGTGGGCCTCAGTGATGATGATCCGCCTGTCGTCGTGATCTGCGAACTGAAGCTGAGTTTCAATCTGGAACTCATCCTGCAGGCTGTTGATCGTGCGGCGGTTGCCGACGAGGTTTGGATTGCGGCTCGGGTGTCTGCCCGGGGAAAAGGCCGCGAATCCGACAGGCGCTATCGCGACCTGTGCCGCAGGCTCGGCATCGGCATGCTCGGCGTTTCCGATCATGGAGACGTGAGCGTGATCGTCGGTTCAATCTCACCCATGCCGCGGACCAATCCAAAACGTCGGTCGCGGCTGATGCGTGAGCATCAGAAAAGGCGCGGCGATCCGGCAATCGGCGGCAGTACCCGCGCGCCGGTCATGACGGCGTACCGTCAGCAGGCGCTGGGCTGTGCCCAGGCGCTGGCTTCAGGCCCGTTACGCGTTCGTGAGGTCAGATCGAGTGTACCCGATGCCGGCAAGATCCTGCTTTCGAACGTTTATGGCTGGTTCGAGCGCCAGGACAGAGGGGTCTATGGCCTGACAGAGGCGGGACAAGACGCATTGCGGCGATGGCCGCAGGAGGGCGAGCCGGCAACAGCGTCTGTAACCCGCTGAGTTCCAGGCGAACCCCCACACCATAAAAGGTGACGCTGTCTTATGAGATTGCGGCGGTTGCCTGCCTGACCGCTATCGTCGCCATGGCAAGCGCCGCCTCACGGGTTCTGGCCGCGGCAACGAAGCGACCGTTATGGCAGAAGGTCGCGCCTTCGACACCGCAAACCGCTTCCAGGTCCTTGCCCGTCAGGCCCGCCCAGCCCGCCGGAAGGTCCGCGCGCAGTTCGAACCCGTCATCCGCGCGGCGAATGCCGGTCAGGCACCAGTCGTTCTGACGTGGGTGAACGACAAATAGCAGGTGCTCGGCGCCGGCCTTGATGATGGCGGGACGAAATGGCATTCCCATTGGCAGTTCCAGAACCTGTCCCTGACCGGCATCGACTATCGCTTTCTGCACAAGCGCTTCGGCCCGCAGTTTTGCAGCGCTGTTTCCGATCTTGGCTTCGACGAAAGCACGCGCAATGGCGAGCGCCGCGTTAAAACAACGCTCGTCCGCCTCCGGATCCGTCTCGTCGAAAACAGGTTTGAGCGTTTCCAGAAGAACAGGCAAGGTCAGTCCGGCAAGCGGTCCAGCCGTCGAGGGGCTGAGCGCGCCATTGTCGACCAGATCGACCGGCAGCACGAAGCTCTTGTCGAACGAGGCATGGATTGCTTCGATATGTTCTTCAGGAATACCGAACGCGGCAAGAAAATCGCGGCCAAAATGTTTCCAAATCAAGCCGAATGAGCTGAAAGGCTGGCCGTCGTCGCGCAACGGGGCGCCGCGCTGATGATGATCGAAGATGCCGGCCTCAGGATCATAAGCGCCGCCGACGTCGTAGATGATGCGATCCGTGGCCGGGGTGATCCACTCGGCTGCCCTGCTGCGGACAAGGCGGGCCTGCGGGAAAAGCCGGGTGAGCACGACGCTTGAGAGAAGTTCGTCGGCATGGAAGCCGCCGGAATGGGTGACGAGGAAGTCCGGGATCATAGGAGGATAAGCCTTATTGCGTGCGGAACGTCCGCAGGGATTTTGTGCACCTGATATCCGTTGCCGGACGCCACCTCAACAGGCGATTGATGCCTTCGACGGTAAAACATAGGGTGCGATAGCGGTGGTTCAGTAGACGAGGGCAGAGAAAACGCGCCCTCAAAATCGCGATGGCCGAAGCTGCTTACATTTGAGGCAGCAGCACCCCAACAGCGAATTCTTCGTCCGCCACCGTGTGGCCAACCTGCGTTTTACGATATTCACTGGGTGTAAAGCCGCGCTCGGTCTTGAGTGTGCGGGAAAGATGCGGTGCGTCGCAGAACCCGGTGGCAAGCGCAATCTGGGTGATTGGATCATGTGTCGTACGCAGAAGAGAAAGCGCGCGGTCCAGCCGAAGTTCGAGGTAAACTTTTGACGGTGTCGCCTTGAGGTCGATGAGGAAACGCCGTTCGAGACTGCGGCGGCCATGGCCGAGATCGCTCGCCAGTTCCAGCACGGTTTTCGGAACCTCAATATTCTGTTGCATCCGCAGGATCGCTTTTTTGACGAGGGGATCGGTGGCCTTTCGCGCGCTCTGCTGGCCGGGCTGGGGCTTTTCGCCGCTCAGCGCGCTGTCGATCATCATGATGTTGAGGCTCTTGATGGCGGCGGACTGGCCGACATGGCGCTCCACAAGAAAGGCCGCGAGATGGGCCGCTCCATGGCCGCCGGAGCACGTGAGCCGGTCCCGGTCGATGACGAAAATCTGGTCCGAGACCATTTGCACGGTAGCGAAACGGTCCAGAAAATCCTGGCGGTGGAACCAGCTTACACAGCAGCGATAGCCGTCGAGCAGACCCGCTTCGTGCAGAATGAAGACACCGGTACAGAGACCAACGATAGGGACGCCCTCTCTCGCACGATCCTTGAGAAAGCGAATGGCTTCAGGTGCAAGTGCGCTGTGGTCGCTGATCAAGCCGCCGACGACGACGATGTAATCGTAGCGCCCTGCGTTCATCAGCCGCGTATCCGGCTGCACTTTTACGCCGCAGCTCGACTGCACGCTGCCGAGCGTCGCCGACAGAACCGACCATTCGCACAGGATGGGACGGGAGCGGTCTGCTTCGTCCGCGGCAAGGCGCAGCACATCAACGAAATTTGCAAAGGCCGACAGCGTGAAGCGGTCTGCAAGGAGGAAGGCGACGCTGAGGCGTTTTTTTGCGGCGTGCGATTTCATGACGCAAATATTCATGCAAACAGACGCGATTGTCCAGCCGGGCGATGGCAAATGATCTTAGCTTTTACGACAACAGATTTTCCAACCGTCGGGTCCGATCATGACACGCTTTAATGCTTTCAGTCTTTTGAAGAATGCCCTGACGGGCAATAAAAATTGGGAAGAACAATGGCCGGACAGCCAGCCGAAAGCCGAATATGACGTGATCATCGTCGGCGCCGGCGGCCACGGCCTGGGGGCTGCCTATTATCTGGCCAGCCAGCACGGCATCACCAATGTCGCCGTCATCGACAAGGGCTGGCTCGGCGGCGGCAATACCGGCCGCAACACGACCATCATCCGTTCCAACTATCTCTATGACGAGAGCGCCCGTCTTTACGACCATGCCGTCGATCTCTGGGAGAACCTGAGCCAAGAACTGAACTATAACGTCATGTATTCGAAACGCGGCGTGCTGATGCTCGCCCATAACGTGCACGACGTGCAGAGCTTCAAGCGTCATATCCATTCCAACCGCCTGAACGGCGTCGACAATCGCTGGCTCAGCCCACAAGAATGCAAGGACTATTGCCCGCCGTTGAGCATCGCGGCGAATGCGCGCTATCCGGTCATGGGCGGCGCGCTTCAGGAACGGGCCGGTACGGCGCGCCACGATGCGGTTGCCTGGGGGTATGCGCGCGCCGCCGCCGCCCGTGGCGTCGATATCATCCAGAACTGCCCGGTCACCGCCATTCGCCGCAATGCCGACGGTTCCGTGGCCGGTGTGGAAACGGCGCGCGGCTTCATCAAGGCGAAGAAAGTCGGGGTCTCGGCCGCCGGCCACACCTCCGTCGTCATGGATACGGCCGGCGTGCGCCTGCCGCTCGAAAGCTATCCCTTGCAGGCGCTGGTATCGGAGCCGATCAAGCCGATCTTCCCCTGCGTCGTCATGTCAAACGCGGTCCACGCCTATATCAGCCAGTCGGACAAGGGCGAGCTGGTGATCGGTTCGGGCACGGACCAGTATACGTCCTATTCGCAGCGCGGCGGCCTGCCACTGATCGAGCATACGATCGCCGCCATCGTCGAAATCTTCCCGATCTTCAACCGCATGCGCATGCTGCGCAAATGGGGCGGCATCGTCGATGTGACGCCGGATCGCTCGGCCATTCTCGGCAAGACGCCGGTCGCCGGTCTCTACGTCAATTGCGGCTGGGGCACGGGCGGGTTCAAGGCAACGCCGGGTGCCGCCCACACCTTCGCCTGGACCATCGCCAAAAACGAACCGCACCCGATCAACGCGCCGTTCACGCTGGAACGCTTCCGCTCCGGCCGCCTGATCGACGAGGCCGCCGCCGCCGCCGTGGCGCATTGAGGACACAACGATGCTTTTGATCCGCTGCCCCTATTGCAACGAAACGTTGCCCGAAGCCGAATTCACCTATGCCGGCCAGGCCCATATCGTGCGCCCGGCCGATCCGTCGTCGCAAAGCGATGAGCAATGGGAGGAATTCCTGTTCATCCGCGAAAACGTCAAGGGTCCGCATTTCGAGCGCTGGCGGCACCTGCACGGCTGCGGCCGCTTCTTCAACGCCGTGCGCGACACGGTGAGCGACCGGTTTCTCACGACCTATCGCGCGGGTGAGCCGCGCCCCGAACTGTCTTCCCTGACACGCGCCCCAGCAAGCTCCGAGGTGTCGAAATGAACTCCTATCGCGTTTCCGGCCGCGGCCGGGTGGATGCTTCAAGCTCCGTGAGCTTCACCTTCGACGGCAAGACCTATCGCGGCCTCAAGGGCGACACCGTCGCTTCCGCGCTTCTTGCCAATGGCGTGCATCTGATGGGCCGCTCGTTCAAATACCACCGCCCGCGCGGCCCGGTGGCGGCGGGTTCCGAGGAGCCGAATGCGCTGATCGGCACCCGCCGCGGCACCGGCCGGTTCGAGCCCAATACCCGCGCCACGGTGCAGGAAATCTGGAACGGCCTGGAGACCACCTCGCAGAACAAATATCCGAGCCTGAAATTCGATATCGGCGCCGTCAACGACATGGCCTATATGCTGTTTTCGGCCGGCTTCTACTACAAGACCTTCATGTGGCCGAAGAGCTTCTGGAACAAGGTCTATGAGCCCTTCATCCGCGCGGCGGCCGGTCTCGGCGTATCTCCCAAGGAGGAAGACCCCGATACCTACGCATCGCGCAACCTGCATTGCGACGTGCTGATCGTCGGCGCCGGTCCCGCCGGTCTCGCAGCCGCGCGCGCGGCGGCGGTCGATGGCCTCAAGGTCGTGCTGGTCGATGAAAATGTCGAAGCCGGCGGCACGCTCTTGTCCGAACCCCAGGCGAAGATTAACGGCAAGCCCGCATGGATCTGGCTTGCGGATGAATTGAAGGCCCTGAAGGATCAGGGCGTCAAGGTGATGACGCGCACCACCGCCATTGCCTATTATCACCAGAACATGATCGGCCTTTGCGAAAAGCTGACCGACCATCTCCAAACCGTGCCTAAGGATATGCCGCGCGAGCGCCTGTGGCGCGTTCGGGCGCGTCAGGTGGTGCTGGCGCAGGGCGCGCTGGAAAAGCCGCTGATTTTCCACGGCAACGACCGGCCGGGCGTGATGCTGGCGGGCGCTGCCCAGACCTATCTCAACCGCTACGGCGTCAAGGCCGGCAATTGCCCGGTGGTGGTGACGAGCCATGACAGCGCCTGGTATGCGGCTTTCGATCTTCACGGTGCCGGCGCCCGCGTTCAGGCGATTGTCGATACCCGCGCCAGGGTGCGCGAGGACCTGGTGAACGAGGCGCGGGCGCTCGGTATTGCGGTCATGCTGTCGCATACCGTCACGGCGACGTCGGGACGGCTGCGCGTCAAGTCGGTTCGCGTCAATCCGATGAACGGTTCCACGGTTCGTACGGGGCAGGAAATCGCCTGCGACGCGGTGCTGATGTCGGGGGGCTGGACGCCGTCGCTGCATCTCTTCTCTCACACGCAGGGCAAGCTTGCCTGGGATGACGAGCGGACGACCTTCCTGCCCGCCATGACCAACGAGGACTGCGTGATCGCCGGCGCCGGGCGCGGGCTGTGGGGCATCGAGGCCGCGCTGAAGGACGGCGCGGAGCGGGGTCGCGACGTCGTCGCAGCACTTGGCAAGGCCGCCAATGCCTCCAGCCATGCGGTGGAACACGATCGTACCGGCAGCGGTGTCTCCCACACGGAACTGCCGAGCGACCGCGACGCCGGGAAGGCCAAGGCCTTCGTCGATTACCAGAACGACGTGACGGCCAAGGACTTGCGGCTTGCCGTGCGCGAGGGCATGCGCTCCATCGAGCATGTGAAACGCTATACGACCAACGGCATGGCGACCGATCAGGGCAAGATGTCCAACATCAACGGCCTGAACATCGCGGCACAGGCTCTGGGCAAGCGCCAGCCGGACGTGGGTCTCACCACCTTCCGTCCGCCCTATACGCCGACAACCTTCGGTGCTTTTGCGGGTTACCACCGTGGCGCGCATTTCGAGGTGACGCGCAAGACGCAGATCGACAGCTGGGCCGAGGCCCATGGCGCGGTCTATGAACCGGTCGGGCAATGGCGCCGCGCCTGGTATTTCCCGAAGCCCGGCGAAGACATGGACGCGGCGGTCGGCCGCGAATGCCGGGCGGTGCGCCAGAGCCTCGGTATTTTCGACGCCTCGACGCTCGGCAAGATCGAGGTGGTCGGTCCCGATGCGGTCGAGTTCATGAACCGCATGTATACCAATCCCTGGACGAAGCTCGCGCCCGGCCGCTGCCGCTACGGCCTGCTGCTCGGCGACGACGGCTTCATCCGCGACGACGGCGTCATCGGCCGCATGACCGAGGACCGTTTCCACGTCACCACCACGACAGGCGGCGCCGCCCGCGTGCTGAACATGATGGAGGATTATCTCCAGACCGAATGGCCCGATCTCAAGGTCTGGCTGACCTCGACCACCGAACAATGGTCCACCATCGCTCTCAACGGTCCGAATGCGGCCAAGCTGCTTTCGCCGCTGGTGGAAGGCGTCGAGCTGACGGAAGAGGCTTTCCCGCATATGTCCTGCGCGGAATGCACGGTCTCCGGCATGCCGGCGCGGCTGTTCCGCGTCAGCTTCACCGGCGAGATCGGCTTCGAGATCAACGTGCCGGCACCTCTCGGCCGCAAGCTGTGGGAAATCCTCTGGGAGGCCGGCCGGCAATATGACATCACGCCTTACGGCACGGAGACCATGCACGTTCTTCGCGCCGAAAAGGGCTATATCATCGTCGGGCAGGATACCGACGGCACGGTCACGCCCTATGACGCCGCGATGGGATGGGCGGTCGGCAAGTCGAAGCCCGATTTCGTCGGCAAGCGCGGTCTTGCCCGCCCCGATCTCGCCGCCAAGGGCCGCCGCCACCTCGTCGGCCTTCTGACGGAAGACCGTTCGAAGCTCGAAGAGGGCGCGCAGATCGTCTTCGATCCCAAACAGCCGATCCCGATGAAGATGGTTGGCCATGTAACGTCATCCTATCATTCGGACGCGGTCGGCCAGCCGATCGCGCTCGCCCTGGTCGAAGGCGGGCATGAGCGGATGGGCGAGACCGTCTATATTCCGATACTGGATCGCACCATCGCCGCGAAAATCACCGGGATGGTCTTTGTCGATCCCGAAAACACCCGCCTGAAAATCTGAAGTTGGAGATGACAATGAACATGCGCGTTTCCTCCCCCGTTCCAGGCGTACTGGCCGAGAGCAAAGCTGCCAAGGTCAGCGTCCTGGCCGCGCCGGCGCGGCTGTCGCTCAGGGCGCGCGGCGATCTGGCCCCGCTCAACGCCGCCCTTGGCTTGACCTTGCCCGAGCGGATCGGCGCCCGCGCCGCTTCCGGCGAAACCGAGACGCTGCGGCTTGGCCCGGATGAATGGACCATCCTTGCGCCGATCACCGAAACCGGCCGGCTGATCGCCGCCTGCGCCGGCATTTATGCCAGCCATCCGCACAGTCTCGTCGATATTTCCGGGCGCGAGGTGACGCTGCTGATCGAGGGTCCGCGGGCTTCCGAACTGCTGACGCTGGGCTGCCCCCGCGACATCGAGACGATTGCCGTCGGCGAGGGCCGCCGGACGATTTTCGACGGCGTGACCGTGGTGCTGTGGCGCGATGCGGAGAACCGTTTCCGCATGGATGTCTGGAACAGTTTCGTGTCGCATCTCAGCCATTTGCTTGAAACGGGCTGCAAGGAACTTGCCGCTGACATCGCCTGATCTGGGAGGAAAAATTATGCTCAACCGCCTGTCGCACAATACCGTTTCGGACACGGTGATCGCCGAGGCCATCGCCGAGGAACTCGACCGCCAGAAGACGCAGATCGAGCTGATCGCCTCGGAAAACATCGTGTCCGCCGATGTTCTGGCCGCGCAAGGCTCGGTGCTGACCAACAAATATGCCGAGGGCTATCCGGGCAAGCGTTATTACGGCGGCTGCGAATTCGTCGACAAGGTCGAACAGGTCGCCATCGACCGGCTGAAACAGCTCTTCGGCGCGGAGTTCGCCAATGTGCAGCCGCATTCGGGCGCGCAGGCCAACCAGGCCGTGTTCCTGGCGCTGCTGCAGCCGGGCGACCGCATCATGGGCCTATCGCTCGCCCATGGCGGTCACCTCACCCACGGTTCGCCGGTGACGATGTCCGGCAAATGGTTCGATGTCGTCTCTTATGAGGTCGATGCCGACACGCATCTGATCGACATGGACAAGGTGCGCGAGAAAGCGCTGGAAACGAAGCCGAAGTTGATCATAGCGGGCGCCTCCGCCTATCCGCGCCAGATCGATTTTGCAGGTTTCCGCAAGATCGCCGATGAAGTCGGCGCCTATCTGATGGTCGACATGGCCCATTATGCCGGGTTGATCGCCGGCGGCAAATATCCGAACCCGGTGCCGCACGCCCATGTCGTCACCTCGACCACCCACAAGACCCTGCGCGGCCCACGCGGCGGCGTGATCCTGACCAATGACGCCGATCTTGCCAAGAAGCTGAACTCGGCCGTTTTCCCCGGCAATCAGGGCGGTCCGTTGATGCACGTCATCGCCGCCAAGGCGGTTGCCTTCGGCGAGGCGCTGCGGCCCGAATTTTCCGACTACGCCGGTCAGGTGATCGCCAATGCGCAGGCACTGGCCAAGGTCCTGAGGGATGGCGGCCTCGGCATCGTCTCTGGCGGGACGGATAGCCACATGGTGCTGGTCGATCTGCGCCCGAAAGGCGTGACCGGCAAAGTGGCCGAGATCGCCCTGGAGCGGGCGGGGCTGACCTGCAACAAGAACGCCATCCCGAACGATCCGGAAAAGCCTTTCATCACGTCCGGCATCCGCCTCGGCAGCTCGGCCGGCACGACGCGCGGCTTCGGGGTGGCTGAATTCGAAACAATCGGCACGCTGATTCTGCGCGTCATCGATGCGCTGGCCGTGAATGCCGAAGGTGACGCCGCAGTCGAGGCCGACGTGCGGGCAGAGGTTGCCGCCCTTTGCGACGCTTTTCCGATTTATATTTCGTGATCGGGCGCACCAGTCTGCGTAGAGTCAGGCTGGTGCGTTAGTCCCAAAGTGGGATTGGCGCTTTTTGAACGATGAGGTATTTGCTCTGCCTTACGCTTTCGGGCTTCTGGCAGAGCATGTCGCTTACCGGCGTTAGTTGCTGCGTGTGGGCCATCGCAAGACTTAATCGCTTCTGATTGTGAAACTGTGTAACAAAGCGCTTGGCACATCGCCTGTAGGCCCTTTAATTGTCAATTGCCCGTTAGACGGCAGGCAATACCAGTTTCCATCCGTGAGGAGATAAACATGTTCACCCATGTTATGATTGGCAGCAACGACCTCCAGCGCTCCAAAAATTTCTACGATGCCACCTTTGTTGCCCTCGGCGGCAAGGCCGGTCAGGTGGATGCGAGAGGGCGGCTGATCTACCTCCACGAAGGGGGGAGGCTTATGATCACAACCCCGATTGATGGAAAACCGGCGACCGCAGCCAATGGAGGAACGATCGGCATCGCGGCGACGACTCCTGACCATGTGCTTGCATGGCATGCAGCCGGCGTCGCACATGGCGGCACGTCGATTGAAACCCCGCCGGCGGAACGGCAGAACGGCGCGTTTGTCGCCTATCTCCGCGATCCTGATGGAAACAAGTTGACGGCCAGGACAGCGTCAACGCGATAAGCCGGCGCGCACCGTGATCTGCGGGCGGCTGTAAACAAACCGGCTCAACGCAGATCAAACTCGCTGCCTTTCGGTCAGGAGCAGTTCAAAGGTGACGCAGACCGGATTTTTGCCGCGGACGAGCCGCCCACAACTGATGTGATTGGTGAGGTCCACCATTGCGATATCCAGCTTTGCCTGCCGTCCTCCGCCGACGGAGGGATCTATAGAGCCATTGCGGATAAGTATTTCGCTGGCAAAAGCGGTCAGGCTCGTCCCGTCCTCGTAATCCGCACCGATCAGGCTGCCGATGCCGTTGATATCGACCTCGTGCAGACCGAACTGGGAAGAAGCCGCTTCAAGAGCCATGCAGATATCTGTGTTTGGCCGTACGGTACATAAGATTGCCCGCAGTCCTGACGTGGTGCGACAACGCGGTCGGGCGACGGGTGTAAAAAGTGGGAAGTTGGTTTCCTCGTCCTTTTGCACATCGAGGATTGCGCCATCGAGGGCAAGTGCCTCAAGGGCGGTTTCGCGGGCGAATTGTGCTTCGAAAGGCAATAGATGTCCCATGGAAACAATTCCCTCGGCGGATTGCCATGAACCGTGGCAGTGCATGAAAGGCGCACCGTCTCGCCGGCCCATATGCAGGCCCGCGTCATTGATTATTCCTCCGGGCATGGAAAAGGTTTCGCTGTACCAGGCGGCATGGGCACCATCGGGTGAGGCGGCGGGCATGACATAGTTCAACTGCTTCATTGGCACGTTTTTCAGCCAGACATAACCGCCTTCGAAACCCTGTTCCTCAAAGGCTTCGGCAATTGCCTGATTGACGGATATTCCAGGCTTCGCCGTCAGAGTAACGGAATGGGCATGGCATCCAATGGCACGAAACCGCTCGGCCGTTATGGGTCCGGGATGGACGATGCGACGGGGGAGCTCCACCGTGTCCATCCCAGTCATACGGCGAGCCCGGCCGTTATGAAGCCGCCATCGACAGCAAGCACCTGTCCGTTGACATAGCTCGCATCATCCGACACGAGGAAGGCGACGGCGGAGGCAATTTCTTCCGTCCGGCCGTAGCGATGCATGGGAACGCGGCTATGCCATTGGGTGCGGACGTTTTCCGTATGAACGGCCTGGGTGAGGGGGGTGTCGACGGGTCCGGGCGCAATCGCGTTGACGCGAATGCCGGATTGGCCCAACTCGTTTGCCATGACCATCGTCAGAAGATTGACTCCGCCTTTCGATGCGCCATAGGCGCTACGACCGCGATTGCCGCACATGCCGGAGACGGAGCTGATATTGACGATGGAGCCGCCAAGCTCTCGTTCCAGCCAATATCGCGCAGCGGTTCGCGCCACTGCGAAGCTGCCGACGAGATTGACGTCGATAATACGTCGGAATTCCTCGACGCTGGTGTCGACGGAAAGCTTGTCGATGCCGATGCCGGCGCTGTTGACGACGGCGACCAGATCGAATGACCGACCCGACATGCCCGCGGTCAAAGCAGCGAAAGCCTGTTCAATCGAAGCCTCCTCCGCCACATTGCAGACGATGCCACGCGAGGGCTCCAAACCCAGCTTTTCACAGGCCGCATCCAGAGCGTCGCGCTTGAGGTCCAGCAGCCATGGCTGCCATCCGCGCGCCATCAGAAGCTGCGCGGTGGACAGGCCTATACCGGATGCACCGCCGGTAACTGCAACCGCCCCCTTTGTCACTGTCGTCTGCTGCGTCATACCGTCTCCTCCCGGTTGAATGTCGTGCTGTCAGCCTGTCCGCTTTTCGTCGAAGACCGGCAGTTGGCCACGCTTTTCCAGTTCTTCGCGGATCATCTTCTTCGTAATCTTGCCATAGGCGGACTTTGGCATGGCCTCCCAGAAAACCACGGTCTTTGGTAGCTTGTAACGGGCCATCTTGCCCTCGAGATAGGCCTTGAGGTCGATGCCGCCGATATCGGCACCGTCCCGCGCAACACAGACGGCAAGGCCCACCTCGCCCCACACCGCATCCGGCACGCCAAGAACTGCAGTTTCACTGATATCGGGATGCATGAGGATTTTCTCCTCGATTTCCCGTGGGTAGATGTTCGAGCCGCCGGAAATATACATGTCGGAGGCGCGACCAGTAATGTAAACGAAGCCGTTTTCATCACGGTGACCAAGGTCGCCGGTGCGGAACCAGCCATTGCGGAAGGCCTTCGCATTCGCCTCCGGGTTTTCGTAATAACCGGCGAAGACAGCGGGACCGATAACGCAGATCTCGCCGGTTTCGCCCGCGCCAACCTCCTCGCCCGCGTCGTTCTGGATTTGCACTTCCATGCCGGTACGGTCAAATCCGCAGGTGCCGATGCGCGCTTGCGGACCGTCTTCGGCGCTATGGAAGGAAGGAGGCAGCACGGTGATGTTTCCGGTGACCTCACCCAGCCCGAAATATTGCACCAGCACCGGGCCGAGCTTGGCGAGTGCCCGTTTCTGATCAGCGCGATACATCGGGGCGCCGGCATAGATGACGTAGCGCAGTGAAGAATGATCGTATTGATCGACGGAAGGATCTTCGATCAGCATTTTGAGAATGGTCGGCACCGTGAAGGCATTGGTGACACGCCACTTCTCGATCAGTGCCCATACCATCGCAACATCGAGTTTTTCCGACGCTGGTAGGACGGTTTTCACGCCGTGCGCCACCTGCACCAATTGATGGACACCCGCGCCGTGCGAAAGCGGGGCGACGACGATGGAGGCGTCATCCGGCCCGGTAGCGGGCATCAGATCGCAAAGGTGGTTGGTGATGACGAAAGCCATCTGGCCATGTGTCAAAACAGCGGCCTTGGGACGGCCAGTGGTGCCTGACGTGAAGAAGAACCAGCAGGGATCGTCGCGATCCACAGCCTGGCTCTTCACCCTCATCCCCTGGTGGCGATCAACGATGGCGTCATAATCTTCGCCGAACTCCGCTTGTCCGATAGCGATCGTGAAGTCGATGGCCGCCGCCGCACGGCTCGCTTGTGCATGGTCAGGAAAGGCGCTGGCGCAGATCATGCCGCGTGCACCGCTCGCCTTTGCCAGATAGGCGACCTCATCAGGTGACTGGCGGTAATTGGTCGGCACCCACACAGCACCCACCCGAAAGCAAGCGAACATGGATTCGAACATCTGATTGTTGTTGGAGGACTGCACCAGAATGCGGTCTCCCTTCGCGACGCCGAGTTCATGTATCAGCGCATGGGCCATGGCATCAACCCGGGCTTCCATCTGAGCCCAGGTCCACGTCTTTTCGCCCCA